>QFCE01002434.1_pt1 | contig 166676 bp, 126 predicted proteins | sample 5346091 | NCBI WGS metagenome assembly QFCE01 (sample SAMN09062252, study PRJNA434731) | Human gut metagenome, whole genome shotgun sequencing project. | isolation source: stool timepoint A chromium assembly | host: Homo sapiens | collected 2015
CCCATCTGCCACCAGATCAGCCTCCATCTCATCGTAAACATCCTCAAAGATGTCTCGACTGCCATCCTCGGTCAGGAGTTCGCCGCCAGCCCCCGGCAGGATCACCATCACAATGCGCTCCTTCGGGTGATCTTCACGGATTGCTTCCAGCATCAGCCAGTTATGAAGCATCGCAATGGACTTCTCAAACATGGGATCATCCATCGGATTGGGCTGCGATGCACCGTGCGGGCAGTTCTTGCAATCCATGCTGCACACTGCGTTGTTCTGATTCTTCTTAAAGTTCATCATCATAAAAATCTCCTTCTTATCGTTCCATATCTCGTTGTTTACTTCGCTGCCACTTTTCCAGCAGCCGGATAATCGTGTCCTGCATCTGCTTCGGCGTATAGGATTTCGGGAAATACTTCCGAAGAACCTCGTTTTTAATCGTCACATGGTCAAGCTCATCCTTTTTGATTTCATTCATCACTTCACACATGGCATCCAAGGTGCAGTCGCCCTCCTGCGAGAGCTTTTTCAATCGCTGTGCCTGCGACAGGGATGGGGATGCCTGTGCATAGTCCATTGCCTCCAGAAATTCTTTCTGTTCGGACGGTTTCAGGTAAGACAGCTCTACCGCCGGATTAAAGGCGATTTTCTTCTCATCCACCATGTCCAGAATTTCTGGAATCAGGTTGGTAAGGCGGATAAAACGCTGAACTTGCGTTTTACTTTCATTCGCATCATCAGCTAACTGGTTCACAGCCCACGACTTCTGACCAACTTGGTCAGAAGTTAAATCTCCGCGTTGTCCCTGATGCTTCATTGCCTCCAACTTCATCTTGTAGGAAAACGCTCTCTCACTGGGAAGGATATTTTCCCGCTGCAAGTTGCTGTCCACCATAAAGATGATTGCCGCATCATCGTCCATTTCCTTGACGATGACCGGCACTGTCTCCAAACCTGCCAACTGCGCTGCATGAAGCCTGCGGTGTCCCGAAAGGATTTCAAATCCGCCTTCCGGGTCAGGTCGTACAATCAGCGGTGATACCACACCGATCTGCCTGATGCTCTCCACGGTCTGTTCCATCAGCTCATCGTCCAGCACCTTAAAGGGATGACCTTCAAAGGGATGCAGGTCAGAAAGCGGCATCTCCGTCCGCTTCTCCTTAGCCGCAGCGTCGGCAGCTGAGCCACTGCGGTTTTCTGTTGTAATACTGGTTTTTGCTTTTGCCATTCAGCTTCTTAACCTCCTTCCAGCGGTGATAGATGTCATTCTTACCTGCGAAAAACGCCTTTTTTGCCTTGCACTTCATAGATCAAGTACCTCCTTAACGACCTGCTGTTTTTCTTTTCCAATGCTTTTTCTGCGGTCCTCTCCGCTGATTCGCACCGGCGTACACATTTCCAGAATCCTGCTGTAAATCCGGGCGTATACCACATCCTGCGGATTGCGGATTTCAGCAATCTTCAGATTGGTTGTGATAATGACCGGAAGCCCGGACTTATACCGCTCATCAATGACAGCGTAGACCTGCTCCAGCGCATATTCGGTGCTGCGCTCAATTCCCAGATCATCCAGAATCAGCAAAGAATAGTTGGAAAACGAAGCGATATACCGGTATCGTTCTTCCGAATACATGGCACCCATCTGGTTCAGGATTTTGGAGAAATTCGTCATCAAAACCGGAATGCCCTGATCCAGCAGCGCATTTGCTATACATGCCGCCACAAAGGACTTTCCGGTTCCGACATCTCCCCATAACAAAAGGCCAAGGTTTTCAGCCTTGACCTTTTTCCACTGCTCCACATAACGTTTTGCCATCTGGATGTCCTTGTTGTCTTCTGCAACGCCAAAATTCCATTCCAGAAGATGCTTTTCCTGAATCCCAGTTGCTTTCAGCTGCCTGATTTTACGCTGCCGCTCCACCAGTTCATCCTGGCGTTTCTTTTCCGCCATCGCTTCCTGCTGGCATCTGCAAAGGCAGGGAACAATCTTGTCTCTGCCCCAGAGCTTTACCCTGCACTGCACCGGCGTATGGCAGTTTCTGCAATACAACAGTCCGTCATCGCCCTGGTATTCCAGCTCTCCGGGTTCTTTCGGCGTAAAGAGCGAATCCAACGCCGCATTCAAAACTTCAGGCACCATGTCGCTCATAGGCTGTCTCCTTCCTCAAATGTGTAGTCTGCCGGGTTGTACTTCGGCTTTTCTCTCTTTGCCCAGCTCCGGATTGTTGCAAGGTGGTTTTTGTAGCTCCTGCCGGTGGAGGCCATATACTCAGAGAGCCGTTCCACTCGCATCTGATAATCTCCTGGGAACTCCTGCCGGAGCTTGCCGTATTCCGTGTCAGAAAGAAGGACATTTTCGTATGAGCCATACCGGTGTTGGATTTCCTTCTTCTCTCTTTTATTGATTGTTTTAGTACTTGTTCTATTAGTACTTAATTGCGCGGGATTTTCCGTAACCGGTGTGTCCGTATCCGGATTTACCGCATACGGCTTTTCCGTACACGGTGATTCCGAACACGGCTTTTTCCTTGGCATCTCATAAATCACATACTCCGCTCTGCCCATCCGACCGTTACTCTCACGCTGCTGGTTCCTTTCCAGATACCCAAGACGCTCCAGCTCCTTCAGAGCCGTAAGCACTCCATCTACGCCATCCGGCGTAATCGAAGATAACCCCCGTACCGAATAGTTCCATGTGTCTGGCAAACTGAGCAGCATGGAGAGAAGTCCTTTCCCTTTCAGGCTGAGACCCTGATCCCGCAGGTGGTAATTGCACATTGTTGTGTAATTGCTGTTCTTCTCAACCCTGAATACCGGCATGGTGCTCACCATCCTTTTTCGCAGGCTCCGCTTTTTTCTTCGGACATTTGCGCGGACGATCTTCGCTGTCCTCTCGGCGATGGTATTTGCCGGTATCCTGCATCATGCGTTCAAACGCCTGAAGGCGTCCCTCTGTAAAAAGCGTCATTCGATCACACCCCATTTCTTAAACAACTTGAAGAGATGATTCTTTCCCTTGCAGGTCACTCTCGTCTGCTGCACCAGTTTTCCGCTTCTGCCGTAGCAATCCCGGACAATAAAATAGCCCCTTGCAGATTTATCTGCAAAAGGCATCAGCCAGCCACTCGGACTGCGGTACAGATAGCGATGATCCAGTAAGAGAGCCACTGCCGTCTTCTCCGGGATTCCGATTTCCTTACAGAAATTCCTGATGCAGGTACAATCCTCCGAGTTCACAAAGGTGTCGAAGTAGTCTGCCTTGGGCTGTGCCGCATCCAGCTGTTTGCGGATACCCTCAAGCTGCTCCCTCTCGGCTACAAGCTCCTGTGCCAGGGTGTAGATGACCTCCGGATGCTGAATCACCTGATCCAAAATGGAATCGCTCATATACACTCCATGCTTGCGGATAGAAGGGAGAACTTCATCAAACACCCAGTGTTCAAATCGTTCTGCCGATGGCAGTTTGCTGTGAACGATCAGCCGGTAAACATCGCCTTCTGTGATAAAGGAGATTTCAACGACCTGCTCTCCAGCATCCCCATACTGGTTCACCTTCTGAACGACCCCCTCGCGTTTCGTTAGGGGGCCTCTGCAATGCCGTTTCACTGCGGCGTAGGGATTCACATACCCCAACGCTTTCGCCACGTCGCTTGCACAGAAGAAGGTCTTGCCTGCCTCCTGTAACAACCGGATCGAACCAAACTCCTGGTTCTCAAACACTTCCATCATCTGCCTCGACTGTCCGCCATGACTACCCACATCGGTATCATGGGTCTTCTGATTGAAATCCGTCATACCTGTTACCTCCTACTCAAATTTGTCTCGCCGGATTTCAGGCGAAAAAAAATAGAGCCTCGACCCATTCTCGTTTTCAAAGAATGAGCCAAGGCTCTATGTAAATCGGTCAAGTATGTGTTCGTCCGTCGATGGCAAAATTGGACTTCATTTGCTCCTATTGTCCACCAGTAATTTAACCCATAAGAGGTCAAAATGGGCTTGTCCACCAGTAATTTGACCACTATAAACCCATAAATTTCCGTTCAAATTCCATCAAAACCGAACAGTCCAGACAGAATTTTGGGCATAGAAAAAGCCCGGAAAATAGCGTATTTCCGGGCTTTTTTAGCATTTTTAAGCTGTAGATTATCGCTTGCTGAACTGAGGTGCGCGACGAGCGGCTTTGAGGCCGTACTTCTTACGTTCCTTCATACGAGGATCGCGGGTCAGGAAGCCAGCCTTCTTCAGGGTGGAGCGCAGCTCGGGGTTGAACTGCAGCAGGGCGCGGGACAGGCCGTGGCGGATAGCGCCAGCCTGGCCGGCACAGCCACCGCCGACGACGTTGACGACAACGTCGAACTTGCCCTCGTTCTCAGTCAGAACGAGCGGGCTGTTGGCGAGCAGCTTCAGGGTCTCCAGACCAAAGTAATCGTTGATGTCGCGGCCATTGATGGTCATCTTGCCGGTGCCGTTGTAAACGCGAACGCGGGCAACGGAATGCTTACGACGGCCAGTGCCGTAGAAATAAGGTTTGGTTTCGTACATCTTCTATTGCCTCCTCACTCAAATCTCAACAGCTTCGGGCTTCTGAGCAGCATGAGCATGGTCAGCAGCCTTGTAGCAGTGCAGGCGGGTCATAGCCTTGGCGCCGATGGTGTTAGAGGGGATCATGCCCTTGACAGCGTAGGTCATGGCCTTGTCGCTGTTCTCAGCCATCAGGGTCTTGTACTGGGTCTCCTTCAGGCCGCCGATCCAGCCGGAATGAGTGCGATGGAACTTCTTCTCCAGCTTCTTGCCGGTCAGGACAGCCTCATCGCAGTTGATGATGATGACGTGGTCACCGCAGTCAACGTTGGGGGTGAAAGTGGTCTTGTTCTTGCCGCGCAGGATGACAGCAGCCTTGGCAGCAACGCGGCCGAGGGGCTTGCCGGCGGCGTCGATCACATACCACTTGCGGTCAGCCATTTCAGCGGGCTTAGCGAGAGTCGTGCTCATAGTAGGAACCTCCATTGAGAAATTAACACGTCCGTCTAATAACGGTATTTAACAGCGCCCCGCAGGACGCTTTTTCGCGCAAGTGTGATTATAGCAGAAAAGGGCAGCAGAGTCAACGGGTTTTGGCAAGAATTTTAATTTATACTGTGCTTGCTCTCGAATTCTCTCAAATTCTCTTGTTTTCTCGTGTTTTCAAACTTTCTATTTTCAGAAAATTTTACGCAGCGGCGTGATGCACTCCTTGCCTTCCCCCGCGGGGGAAGCCTTTCATACAAAAACCGCCCCGCGGCTTTTACACCGTGGGGCGGTCCTTCCTATTTTACTGCTTGATCGCGTTGACAACGCTGTTCAGGTCGCGCTCATCCTCACAGACGATCTTGACGGGATGGCTGTAATCCAGGCTCATCATGCCCAGGATGCTCTTGGCATCGGCAATGCTGCCCTTCATGTCATGCACGCCGACATCGTTATAACACTTGGCGGCAGCAGACACGATTCCCTTGACCTCAGCAAAATTGGAAACCTTGACTTGTTTCACCATAATAAATGACCTCCAAAATAATCCCACGCAATCTGCCGCATCTTCAGCACCGGTGTCCAGGGCGGAACCGGGCGCACGGCTTGCGGTAAGGAGGTGAGCCACCATGCTCTATCTGCTCCTTACATTGGGCATTATAGCATAATTATGTGCCGTTTCTTTGTTCATAATGCACAAATCCGATTTTTTCCATTTCCTGCACAAAAGAGAAAATCCTTCATTTTTGGCTTTTGGTCAGAATGCCCGAGTTTTGCCCGCCGCGGCCTTTCGCTTTCACATATATTATGTATTTGCCAACAAATATTTTCGTTTTCTGAATGTTTTTGTCGTGTTTTGGTGTAAATGCACGACTTATCTCGTTAAAGTCTTAACACCGTCTTTTTTTATATGCAACATTTATATATGTTCGTGCCGGTTTTGTATTAGTTTTGCTGGGGCACGCCCTTCATCGTCAGGGCGATGCGCTTCTTGGCGATGTCCACATTCAGCACCTTGACCCGCACAATGTCGCCGACCTTGAGCACCTCGCGCGGGTGCTTGATAAATTTATCGCTGATCTGTGAAACATGGACCAGGCCGTCCTGATGCACACCCAGATCGACGAACGCGCCGAAGTCGATGACGTTGCGCACGGTGCCGGTCAGCTCCATGCCGGGCTTCAGATCGTCCAGACCCATGACGTCACTGCGCAGCAGCGGCTTGGGCAGGCTGTCGCGGACGTCGCGCCCCGGCTTGCACAGCTCGGCCACAATATCGTTCAGCGTCGGCTCGCCCACGCCCAGCGCCTCACAGAGGGTCCCGGCCCCCTTGGCCCTGACGACGCCGGGCAGACCCGCCAGCTTGTCTGTGCCGATCTCGGCAGCCGTGTAGCCGCAGGCGTCCAGCAGGGCCTTGGCGGCGGCGTAGCTTTCGGGATGGACGGCGGTGGCGTCCAGGCGGTTCTTCGCCTCGGGCAGCCGCAGGAAGCCCGCGCACTGCTCATACGCCTTGGGGCCGAGGCCCTTGACCTTTTTCAGCTGGGCACGGGAGGTGAACGCGCCCTCCTCCTCGCGCCAGGCGACGATATTTTTGGCGGTGGCTGCGCTGACGCCCGCCACACGGCGCAGCAGCGGCGCGGAGGCAGTGTTCAGATCGACGCCGACGCTGTTCACGCAGTCCTCGACCACGCCGTCCAGCGTCTCATTCAGGCGCTTCTGGGGCATGTCGTGCTGGTACTGGCCGACGCCGACGGCCTTGGGGTCGATCTTGACCAGCTCGGCCAGCGGGTCCTGCAAGCGGCGTGCGATGGACACGGCGCTGCGCAGGTTGACGTCAAACTGGGGGAACTCCTCGGCGGCCAGCTTGCTGGCGGAGTAGACCGACGCGCCGGCCTCGCTGACGACCATATACTGCAAATGCAGGTTCTTTTCGTCGGCCAGCTCGCGGATGACCTCGGCGGCAAATTTCTCCGTCTCGTGGCCCGCTGTGCCGTTGCCGATGGCCATGACCTCGACGCCGTTCTTCAAAACCATCGCCTTGATGGTCTTTTTTGCCTGGTCCACGCGCTTGAACTCCGGCACGGGATAGACGACGTTCGTGTCCAGCACCTTGCCGGTGGGGTCAACGACAGCGACCTTGCAGCCCATGCGGTAGCCGGGGTCCAGACCCATGACCGTTTTGCCGCGGATGGGCGGCTGCAAAAGCAGCTGGCGCAGATTATCGCCAAAGACTTTAATTGCGCCCTCGGCGGCGGCATCGGACAACTCGCCGCGCAGCTCGTTTTCAAGGCTGGGATGAATGAGGCGGCTGTAGGCGTCGCGGGCGGCGGCATCCACAAGTTCGGCGCTTTTGCCGCCGGTTTTTTTGCGGGCGAACATCCAGCTGACGATGCCCGCGGCACGCTCGGCGTCGACCTGAATCGTGACCTTCAAAAAGCCCTCACGCTCGCCGCGGTCCAGTGCCAGCACGCGGTGGCCGGGGATCTTGTTCAGCGGCTCGGCGTAGTCGTAGTACTGGGCGTAGACGCTGTCCTCGTCCTTGGCCTTGGCGCTGGCGACACGGCCAAACGCGCGGTAGTAGCGGCGCAGCTCGGCGCGGCAGGCGGCATCATCGGAGACCGCCTCGGCAATAATATCCTGTGCCCCGGCCAGCGCCGCGGCGGCATCGGGGACCTCGTCGTTGAGGTAGTCCGCGGCGGCCTTCTCGGGGTCAAATGCGGCGTCCTGGCGGAAGATGGCCGTGGCCAGCGGCTGCAAACCGCGCGCCTTGGCGATGCTGGCGCGGGTCTTGCGCTTGGGCTTATACGGGCGGTAGATGTCCTCGACCTCGGCGAGGGTTTTCGCCTTGGACAGTGCGGCGGTCAGCTCGGGCGTCATCGCGCCCTGCTCGGTGATGGAGGACGTGACCTCATCCTTGCGCTTATCGAGGCCGCGGAGGTATTCGAGGCGGTCTCCAAGGTCACGCAGGACCTGGTCATCCATCGAGCCCGTGGCTTCCTTACGGTAGCGGGCGATAAACGGGATCGTATTGCCCTGGTCGATCAGTTCAATCGCGCCCTGCACGTTTTTGACGTTTAAGTTCAGCTCCTGTGCGAGCTGTTCAGCATGGTTTGGCATGGTTTTTCCTTTCTCGGTTCGGCTAAAGTATGAACGGCATCCTCCCGGAAACTCGCTTTCTTTTGGCAGCAAAAGAAAGCTTGCAAAGAAAACTGCCGCTGTTTCGACGCAGCGGACCCGCGACTTAGGGGCTGCACGCCCCTAAGAACCCCAAAGCGGAAGTCGGAAGGGGCGGGGGCTAAACGAAAGCAGTATTACTTTTCGTTCTTAACGCCCCCGCCCCTTCCTCCACCTTAAACTCGGGTGTTCCCCCGAACCCCCGCTGTTTTTAACGGCTGCTATAATCTCGGGCGGTAGCCCGCAAAAGGCTCCCCATCAGGGGAGCTGGCCGAGCGTGCGAGGCCTGAAGGGTCCCGACGGGCCTTACGTCACCGCCCGTTCCCGGGCAACCGCCCGCCAACTTGGAAGGGGATGGGCTGCCGCCCTCCCTTGCCCCTCTCGTGCACAACGATTCACGGCAGTCCGTAGGGGCCGGGCATGCCCGGCCCGCGGCCTTGCTATGCTGCCCGTCAACGGGCTGAACCCCTCTGGCCTGCTTCGCGGCCACCTCCCCTGATGGGGAGGCTTTCCCGCGGGCTTCGCCCGCGCAAATGACTCCCTTTTCCAACAGGTTCGTAGGGAGGGGTCTTGACCCCTCCCTACAAATGTTACCGCTTACTTCCCGGCTGGCTTTTTCGTTTCCTTATAATCACCAGCAAATACACCCCGTACACCGCAATCGCCGCTGCGCTCACGCAGGCGGACACCTTCAATCCGGGCGTATGGTAGGTAAATTCTATCTCGTTCTCCCCCGCGGGCACGTACACGGCCATCAGGCCGTCGTCCACCTTCTCGATCGCGGCGGGCTCACCGTTGACCGTGGCACTGAACCCGTCGTCATAGGGCACGCTGAAAAACACCAGTTCGTCCGCGTCATAGGCGGTCTTTGCGGTAAAGCCGGTGTCCGTCGCGGTAAACGCTGCTACACCGGCGGCACGGCGGGCGGCACAGTCGGCAGCGTAGGCGTCCTCGCCGCGGTTGGTCAGCTCCTCGTCGGGCAAGGGTTCCAGCAGGCTGCCAAAGGCGGAGATCTGGTCGTCGTCCAGCAAAATTGCGCGGCACAAAATCTGGGCGCGTTCTTCCTCGCTTACCCGCTCCAGCTGGTCCGCTGTCACGTAGCAGTCGTAGGTAAAGCCCATCGGCACCCAGTTTTCGTTCTCGTAGAGGGCGTAGGCGTCGGTCTCGCCGGTGCGCTGCCAGCCGGGCAGATCCTTGTCGGTCCACTCGGTCTCCTTATCTTTGGCGACCAGCGTGTACCGCACGCTCAACAGGCCGCGCAGGGCATAGTTCTCGGCGTCGGGCTTGGAGTTCACGTCCCGCTTGACGCCGACCTCGGGATAAAACGCCATGATGCTCGGCGCAACCGTCGAGTTGAAGAATTGCAGGCAGCTCCTGTTGAACCACAGCCCCAGATTGTTGTGCGCACCGTAGGCGTCAATGCGGTAAAACGCATCGTCCGGCAGCGCGGCGGCGACGTCCTCGACAGAATCATAGGTTTCGGCAATCAGATTGCTGTCCACATCCCACTGGGCGTACTTCGTCAGAGACAGATGCAAACTGCCGTACAGCAGGCTGAATCCCAGCACGGCGGCGGTCAGAATCGCGCCCCACCGCCGCTTACGGCGGCAAAAATGCCACAGCAGCGCAAAAATCACGATACCCAGCATCGTCATGCCGAAGATAGCCCAGAACCGCGCGGGCTCGTCCAGCACGCCAAAGACCGTGTTACCGTCGTCGTCCTTGCCCGGCACAACGGCAAACACCACCGCCGTCAGCGTCAGGAAGGTCGTCAGCCGCAGCGCCCGCGGCAGACGCTGCTCGGCCAGCACCGGGCGGGAGAGCAGATAGCACGTTGCACCGCACAAAACCAGAATCGGCATATAGTACCACCGCGCGTAGTAGCTCGAGTTGAGCGCATAGAACGCGCTGTTCAGCACCGGCACAAACGCACAGGCGACGCAGACCTTTAAAACGTAGGTGAACGGGTGGCGCTCCCTTGCGCGGCAGAACGCCAGCCCGCCCGCGACGCCGACCAGCGGCAGATAGGCCGTCAGGCTCGTGTGCTTGAGGATGCCCTCCTGAAACAGGTCCTTGAAATAGGGCGCGTCGGGCATGAGCAGGGTGCTGTAAAAAATCGCGCCGTACTGCTGGGATTTGCCGTAGAACAGGTAGCCATAACCTGTAAACGGGTCGATGGTACGCGGATTTTGCAGCAGCGACAGCCCCGCCGGGAGCAGCAGCACGCACCCGCAGGCACAGCCCAGAGCTGTCTCCCACGCCAGGCGCGCGAACTTGCGCAGGCCCAGCTCATACCGCCGCCCGGCGACCATGCAAAAGAAATAGATGATAAGAAAGACCGCCTGCCCGGCGAAGAAGAAGTAGTTATCGACAAGGTTCAGCGCGACCCAGAACGGGAACGCGCCCTTTTTATCGTCGATGACCGCGTCGTCCAGCGCGGCCAGCATGTACGGAAACAGCGCCACAACGTCCAGAAAGTGGTTGAAAAAGATGTTGTAGATGCTGAACCCGGAAAACGCATACAGGCAGCCCGCCAGCATGCTCCAGGTCTCGTCCCGCACCCAGCGGCGCGCCCAGAGATACCCGCCGCCGCCCGCAACGGCCATTTTCAGGCAGAGCAGCGGCACCATGGCCCACGGCATGAGCCGCGCGGGCACAAGCATGGACAGCCAGAAAAACGGACTGCCCAGCAGGTAGAACGAGTAGGAATTGACAAACCCGCTGCCCAGGTCGGTGGCCCAGCTGAACGACCCGCCGTTTTTGACAAAGGCATTGGCGTACTGGTAAAAGTTGATCTGCTGGTCGTTGAAGTCCCCCGCGTAGTGGAAGTACCCGCCGCCCGCGACGGCATCCACGATGCAGTGGGGCGCAAACAGCAGCACCGCCGTGAAAAAGCAGAGTGCAAAGACGCGCCAATAGTTCGATTTTTGTTTAAAAATTGTGCTTTGCATATTGATAGTCCCCTTTATGGGGCCTCACTTTGAGGAAAGTTGTGGTATACTTACCGTAGAGCTGTAGGGGGCGGCGTCCCCGACGCCCCCGGGCCGATGCAAGCATCGGCCCCTGCATACGCCCCATTATACCACAAACCGGAGGTCGCGTGAAGATGAAAACCTATCCGTTCAGCGCGCTGTTCAGCCGCATGAAGTACATCACCCGCTGGTGCCTGATGCGCAGCACCCGCCCCGAGTCCCTGAGCGAGCACACCGCCGACACGGCCATGCTGGCGCACACGCTCTGCCTGATCGGCAGGCACTGCACGGGCACCGGCGCGGCCCTGCGGCCCGAGGTCGTAGCCACAGCGGCCATTTACCACGATGCACCGGAGATTCTGACCGGTGATATGCCGACGCCCGTCAAGTACAAGAACGACGCCCTGCGCACAGCGTACAAGGCCGTGGAGCACGAGAGCGCCCGCGTGATGGCGAGCCTGCAGCCCGAAGAATTACAGGCCGAGACCCAGGTCTGGCTGACCGGCAGCGTGCTGAACGACGCCGAGCGCAAAATTTTAAAGGCTGCGGACCGGCTTTCCGCCGTCATCAAGTGCATTGAGGAGGACCGCGGCGGCAACCGCGAGTTTGAGGCTGCCTACGCCCAGCAGATGGCCGCCCTGCACGCCATGCACAGCCCCGAGGCTGAGTATTTCATCGAGCACATGCTGCCCTGCTACGAGCAGAATCTGGACGAATTGACGAGGGGACGTTTTTGAAGCACCACGGTAGGGGCCGGACATGTCCGGCCCGCGGCATACCGGTTATTGCGCTTTTACGGGAAGGTTGCGGGCCGGGCATGCCCGGCCCCTACGTTATTGCAATCTGTACACCGCCTCGATCAGCGTATCCACATCGCTGAAGTGCTCGAGCATCGAGCAGTAGCGGCGCAGGGCGGCAGCGCCGTGCAGGCCCTTCATATAGTGCATGGCCTGGCTGCGTGCCTGGGGCATGGCGGCCCACTCGCCCTTTTCCTCGCACATTTCGTAGATTTGGTCGCGCAAAGCGGTCATCCGCTGGTTCAGCGTCGGCTCGGGCGGGCGTTCCTCGCCCAGCAGCGCCGCGCGCACCTGCGCAAACAGCCACGGGTCGCCCAGCGCACCGCGCCCGATCATAACGCCGTCGCAGCCGGTTGCTTCTAATAAGGTAAGGGCTTCGTCGGCGGTGGTCACGTCGCCGTTGGCCAGCACCGGGACGGACACGGCCTGCTTGATGGCCGCGATGGCCGCCGTGTCGATGGGCGGGACGTACATCTGCTCCCGCGTGCGGCCATGGACGGCGATCAAGTCCGCGCCGTTGGCCTCAAGCTGTTTGGCGACCTCGACGCCGGTCAGGTGGTCGGCGTCCCAGCCGATGCGCATCTTGACGGTCAGCGGCGTATCATCGCCCAGCGCTTTGCGCGCGGCGGCGACCATCTGCCCGCAGAGCGGCGGGTCCAGCAGCAGCCTGCTGCCCGCGCCGCTGCCGGTGATCTTGGGCGCGGGGCAGCCCATGTTGATGTCGAGAATGTCAAATTGGATGCCCTGCTCCCTTACAAACAGAATTGCCTTGGCCATCGACTCCGGCTCCGCGCCGAACAGCTGGATGGCGTACAGGCCGTGGGGGTGCTTGTCCCGCAGCAGAGCCAGGGATTTTTCATCGTGGAAGTTCAGCGCCTTGGCGCTGGCCATCTCGCTGACGGTCCAGGCCGCGCCGTGGTCGGCCATCAGATGGCGGCACGCCGCGTCGGTCAGGCCGGCCATCGGCGCAAACACCGCGCCGGTGGGGATGGATAGGTTGCGTAGCTGCATAAGTTTCCTCGTATTATAAAGTAGTAGTTATTAGAGTCCCTCTCCAAGGACAAAATGCTACAATAGACAAGGTGCTGTGGATTGGTTTAAACCTCCTACCGCAAGACGGTTTCGGAAAGGCTCCAACCACGGCTCTTTGTTTTTAGTGTTAATCAGTTAGATACCGCCAGACGGTTTATATAGAACGAGGTTACATAGCAAAGAGGTGTGGCTCTAAGCAGCACTGTAAAATAAAACGCCGGAGGTAAAAAGAAATGATTTTTGTTGGTATCGATGTTGCAAAGGACAAGCACGATTGCTTTATCCTCAACTCGGAAGGAACTGTCTTGGCAGATGTATTTACCATTGCCAATAACCGCATCGGTTTTGAGACGCTTCTTTCAAGAATCCAAAGCTGTTCCCAAGGTGAAAGCAAAATAAAAGTAGGGCTTGAAGCCACAGGACATTACAGCTACAATCTGCTGGGGTTTCTTTTAGACAGCGGCCTGGCAACCTATGTCATTAACCCTCTGCACACGAACCTCTACCGGAAAAGTCTCAGCCTGCGAAGAACCAAAACAGATCGGATAGACGCGCGTACCATTGCAATGATGCTCATGTCTGATGTGGACCTCAAGTCCTACTCAAATACAGCATACCACAATGAAGAGCTAAAGTCACTAACCAGATACAGATTTGATAAGGTAAAAGAGCGCGCCAAGCTGAAAAGCTCCGTTGCGCGGTTAGTGAATATTCTGTTTCCGGAGCTCGAAAAGCTGGTCTCAAGCCTGCACATCGCTGTTGTATACGCACTGCTGAGCAACTATCCGGGTGCAAGCTATATCGCAAACGCCAATACTGAAGAACTCGCTGAGACTCTTTGCACCGCCTCTAAAGGTCGTTATACCAAGTCTAAAACCGCGGAAATCCAAGTAGCCGCAGGGGTCTCCATTGGCTCGAAAATGCCTGCTAAGTCTATGGAGTTGAAACACACGATTGCTCTCATCCGCGAGCTGGACAAAGAAATTTCTGAGGTAGAATCCGCAATTGACAAGATTACATCTCAGATGGATTCTCCCATCTTTACAATCCCCGGTATTGGCCGACATATGGGTGCAATGATTCTTGCTGAAGTTGGAGATTTTTCCAACTTTGCAAGCGCAGACAAGCTGCTGGCTTATGCTGGACTCTCTCCATCTACATATCAGTCAGGGCAACTGCAAAACTGTTATGCTCACATGGAAAAGCGTGGCTCCAGATATTTGCGATATGCTCTTTTCAATGCCGCCAAATATGTTTGCCTTTGGTGTCCTACATTCTCGGCCTATCTTGAAAAGAAGCGTTCTGAGGGAAAGCATTACAATGTTGCCATCTCTCATGCTGCTAAAAAGCTGGTAAGGCTTATTTTTGCTATGCAGCGTTCTGGGAAAGCCTTCTTAGCTGATTATTAAGCGTGCGATTTTATACGGAGCGAGTATCCGACAACGGATGCTCTTGTTTGCTATACCAATTTTCACCACCTTAAAATTTCTCTCGAAAATTTTGTTTTGGGGCTTGACTTTTAATAGTTAGTCTTTCCAAAAGGCTTCCCCCTCGGGGGAAGCTGCCGCCCGCAGGCGGCTGATGAGGGCAAAGTCCGCGCAGCCGCCCGTGACCGGGTCCCGGCCGTAAGCCCGCCCCCTCATCCGGCGCTGCGCGCCACCTTCCCCCGCCCGCGGGGGAAGGCTTTAGACTTTTCGATTTTTACATTCTATTCTACCATATTTTCCGCAAATGTGGTATACTGAAATGTAGATTGTTTATAAGGAGTATTGCGCATGAAACTCATGGTCCTGGACGGCAACAGCCTGGTCAACCGCGCGTTTTTCGGCATCAAGCTGCTGACGACGAAGGATGGCCGCTACACCAACGCCATCTACGGCTTCCAAAATATACTGCTCAACCTGCTGGCGGCGCACAAGCCCGACGCCGTCGCCATCGCGTGGGATGAGCGCGCGCCGACGTTCCGCCACACCGCCTACGACGGCTACAAAGCCACCCGCCACGGTATGCCCGAGGAGCTGGCCCAGCAGATGCCGGTTTTGAAGGAGCTGCTGACCGACCTTGGCTTTGTGCAGGTCAGCAAGGCCGGCTGGGAGGCCGACGATATTCTCGGCACGCTGGCCGCAGCGTGCGAGGCCGCGGGCGGCACGACGCTGCTGGCTACCGGTGACCGCGACAGTTTGCAGCTTGTGGACGATGCAACGACGGTTTTGCTGGCGACCAACAAAGAGACCATCCCCATGGACCCCGCCGCCATCCGCGAGAAGTACGGCATCGAGCCGCCGCAGCTCATCGACGTCAAGAGCCTGATGGGCGATGCGTCGGACAACATCCCCGGCGTGCCCGGCATCGGTGAAAAAACCGCGCTGGCGCTGATTTCAAAGTTCGGCAGTTTGCAGGGCGTCTATGACAACATCGACGACAAGGCCGTCAAGCCGGGGCAGCGTGCCAAGCTGACCGCCAACCGCGACAAGGCCAACCTGTCCTATATGCTGGGCACGATCCGCAAGGACGCGCCCATCGAGACCGACCCTGCCGCCTACCTGCGCCAGCCCGGTGACCCCGCTGCCGCCGCGCAGCTGCTGGCCGCGCTGGAAATGCACAAGCTGGTGGACCGCTGGGGCCTGAACGGCGGCACCGCGCCCGCCCCATCCGAGAATGCCGCACCGCTCGAGACCGTCGAGCCGTCCCCCCTGCCGCTGCTGCTGGAGGGCCGCTTCTACGCCGCCCGGAATGCCGACGGCGATTGGTACCTTGTGCAGGGGCAGGACGTCTACCTGCCCGACATGGACCGGCTGGCCGCGATTCTGGACAGCGGTGCCGAGCTTTGGGCGTTCGACGCAAAGCCGCTCTACCGCCTGGCGCTGGAGCACGGCGGCATCGGCAGTGCGCTGCGCTTTGACGGCAAGCTGGCCGCGTATCTTTTAAACCCGTCGGCCAGCGGCTATGAGGTACACTCCCTGGCCGCCGAGTACGGCGTACACGCCGCCTTTGCCTGTGAGGCCGCGCCCGATGCGGGCGTGCTGGCGGGCCTGTGCGACACGCTGGCCGCCGCGCTGGACGAGAGCGGCCAACGCAAGCTGCTGGACGAGATGGAGCTGCCGCTGGCCCGGGTGCTGGCCGACATGGAGCGCATCGGCTTTGCGATTGACGCCGACGGCATCCGCGCGTTCGGCGACAGCCTGCGCAGCGAGCTGGACGGGATCTTAAACAATATTTATACAACCGTCGGTTATTCGTTCAACGTAAACAGTCCGAAGCAGCTGGGCGAGGCGCTGTTTGACAAGCTGGGCCTGCCGCCGCGCAAGAAAAACGCCCGCGGCTACTCCACCGACGCCGAGACACTGGAAAGCCTGCGCCCCTACAGCCCGGTCATTGACGAGATTCTGAAATACCGCACCTACGCCAAGCTGCTGTCCACCTACGTGGACGGCCTGCTGAACGCCGAAGCCGCGGACGGGCGGGTCCACTCGACCTTCATCCAGACCGAGGCGCGCACCGGACGCATCTCCTCCACCGAGCCGAACCTGCAGAACATTCCCATCCGCACCGAGCTGGGCAGCCGCCTGCGCGGCTACTTTGTGGCGGGCGCGGGCGAGACGCTCGTGGACGCCGACTACTCGCAGATCGAGCTGCGCATTCTGGCGCATATCACAGGCGACGAGCACATGCAGCAGGCGTTTTTGAACGGCGCGGACATCCACCGCTCCACCGCCGCCAAAATCTATCACATCCCCGAGAGCGAGGTCACGCCGCAGCTGCGTTCGGCCAGCAAGGCCATCAACTTCGGCATCATGTACGGCAAGGGCGCATACTCCCTGAGCAAGGATCTGGGCATCCCGGTCAAGGAGGCGGACACTTTCTTAAAGACCTACCTCGACACCTTCCCGAAGGTGGACGGGTATATGAAGGACTGCATCGCCCACGCGAAGGACAAGGGCTACGTCGAGACGCTGTTTGGCCGCCGCCGCGCCCTGCCGGAGCTGGCCAGCTCGAACTTTCAGGTGCGCGCCAGCGGCGAGCGGATGGCCCGCAACACGCCGATCCAGGGCACTGCGGCGGACATCATTAAACTGGCCATGGTCCACGTCTGGCAGCGCCTGCGGGACGAGAAATTGCAGGCGCGTCTGCTTTTGCAGGTACACGATGAGCTGATCGTCGAAGCGCCCGAGGAAGAAATCGACGAAGTCAAGCGCATTTTGAAGGAAGAAATGGAAAACGTCGTGCATTACAGCGTTCCCCTGACGACGGAGGTCGGCGTGGGAAAGACGTGGCTGGAGGCACATTAAATATTTCGCGCGAACGCGCGCTACTTGCCTCCCTCGGCGAGGGAGGTGCCCCGTAGGGGCGGAGGGAGCGAACTGTGCCATTACCCGAAATTTTTCGTATTACCGCAAAGTTTTCTCCCCCACCGCCTGCGGGCGGAGCCCCCTCCCAGAGGGGGCCAAGAGATTTTACTCTACTCCTTTAAAAAGGGTGATAATATGTATGTTTTAGGTATCGAGTCCACCTGCGACGAAACCGCGGCGGCGATTGTGGAGGATGGGCGGAAGGTCATCTCCAACGTTATCTCCACCAGCGTCAAAGAGCAGGCGCTCTACGGCGGCGTTGTGCCGGAGATCGCCAGCCGCCGCCATGCGGAGTATATCAGCGCCACCGTTGACAAGGCGCTGGCCGACGCCGGCATGACGATGGCCGACGTGGACGCCGTGGCCGTGACGTTTGCGCCGGGGCTCATCGGCGCGGTGCTGGTGGGCGTCAACTTTGCCAAGGGGCTGGCCTACGCGGCGGGCAAACCGCTTGTGCCGGTGCACCACCTGCGCGGGCACATTGCGGCCAACTATTTAACGCATCAGGATCTGAAGCCGCCGTTTCTGTGCCTCGTCGCCAGCGGCGGGCACAGCCACATTGTGCTGGTCGAGGACTGGTGCCGCTATAAAATCTTAGGCCGCACCGTGGACGATGCCGCGGGCGAGGCCTACGACAAGGTCGCCCGCACGCTGGGTCTGCCCTACCCCGGCGGCCCCAGCGTGGCCGCGGCGGCGCGAGACGGCAACCCCAAGGCGTACAAGCTGCCCGTGCCCCATGTGGACGGTAAGTACAACGTGAGCTTCAGCGGTCTGAAAACCGCCGTCATCAACGAGGTCCACAACGCCGAGCAGAAGGGCCAGGCCGTGAACGTGGCCGACATGGCCGCGAGCTTTCAGGAGCGCATCGACCAGATCCTGGCCAAAAAGCTGCTGGCCGCAGCGGCGGACACAAACGCCAGGCAGGTCGTGCTGGCCGGCGGCGTCGCCGCCAATGGCCGTCTGCGCCAGCTGGTCAACGACGGCGCGCAGAAGCTCGGCGCAAAGATCTTTTTGCCCGAGCTGAAATACTGCGGCGACAACGGCGCGATGATCGCCGCGCAGGGGTATTACGAGTTTCAGGACGGCAATTTAGCCGATTGGAGCCTGAACGGCCTGCCGACGCTGCCGATTGATTACCGGTAAAAAATAAAAGGATATGCAGCAGAGCTTTTCTGTTGCATATCCTTTTTTCGTTAGCATACAAAGGCTTCCCCCTCGGGGAAGCTGTCACCGCAGGTGACTGATGAGGGCAGACCTCGCCATGACAACCCATAATCGGGTCATCTCGGCAAAGCTGCCCCTCACCCGTCCTGCGGCCACCCTCCCCCAAGGGGGAGGGCTTTTCATCGGCTTTTTATCTCTGCATCGGCCCGAACCAGATTTTTTTGCCGGTCTTATTCTGCAAATCGGCCTTGCGCTGTAGGTAGTGGAAATAATCCTCATCGACGGCGCAGTGGTTCCGCTTGGAATACAGATTGCACCGGCGGCAGAACACAAAATACGGCAGCAGGTACGCCGTCCCCAGACAGGCGCGCACGCGGGCATAGCGCTCGGCGCGGTCCGCGCTTTTGTTCAGGCTGGCGGGGCGGTTCTCGAGGTCTATGAAGCCGCGCTTTGAGAAATCGACCTCGATGCCCTCCTTCTCAAACAGCGGCACAACGTCAGATTCCACCCACTGGCCGTGGCAGATGCCCATCCACTGGCCGCCGTGGTAGCCGTAGTCGAGGAACCGCGCATCCTCCCGCGTGACGCAGTAGAACTTATCCCGCGGGTGGGCGGCGGTCAGCACGTTGCAGCGCTCCTCCCAGTCCCATGGGCTGACCTTGTGCTGCCAGTAGGCGGCAAATTTGGCCGTGCGCCAGACGGCAGCCTGCAAATTCAGCGTGTAGCGGTTGCCGGCGGGCAGGCGGCGGTAGCCGGGGTAGCGGTCCACCTCCAAATCACACACCGCGGCGGTCACGTCGCTGTTGAAATAAACGATGTCCCGATCCGCATCCATCCAGCGGACGATGTCCGCCAGCCGCGCAATATCCACGGGCCGCCGCAGGAAAAAGTCATCCAGCAGCAGCAGCGTGTACTCGGTTTTCACCTCGCGCAGGGCGTCTGTCATCCGCTCGCCGTAGGTCGGCGCGGTGCTGTGCACACAGCGTAGATTCAGCCCGTCAAAGGCGAAGTCCTTTGTCTCGGTGTTCAGCAGGATTTCCGCAGGCAGCGGCACAAAATAGCGCTTGAGCAGCGTAAAGAACGGCTGCCACAAATCGGCGTAGGCGTCGCAGCTGTTGACCAGCAGGGTCACACGGTTTTGCCAGCTTGTATCGGTCATCGGTCAGCTTCCTTTTTTGAAAATATGGTTCTGCGTCCACCGCGCGGCGCGCATGGCAAAATGGTTCCACCGCGCCACCGCCGGGGAGAGCTTCGTCTCCGGCGCGTCCTTGCGCAGCGCCGGAATGTCGATATACCGCGCCTTACTGCGGATGCGGATGATGCAGGGGAACGGCAGATGGTCCCAGCCCTCGGGGTAGCAGAACGCCGGGGTCAGCACGCGGAAGTCTTTGCGGAATAGGATATACCGGTTGATTTGGGATTCATCGTGCCAGAGCGCAATGACGTTGCGCTGCAGGTCGCGGCGGATGCGTGCATCCAGCGTGTGGCAAAGCTGCAAAAATGCCGCCGCCTCGCCGCCGTTGACGCCGCCGCAGACGTAGTATTTGCCCAGCCCGTAGGGGATACAGGCCGTGCTGCGGGGGTTGCGGTCATAGGTGAACTCATAGTTCGGTTTGGCGTAGAACGACGGGTGCTGCACGACCAGCAGGTGCTCGCCCTTTTCAGCGCGGGGCAAAAGCATCTCCCGCGTGACGGGCTGCATGAACTCGGCGTTGGCGTTGAAGAAGAAGATGTAGTCAAACGCTTTCAGCGCTTGCTCCTGCTTCAAAAAAATCTCAAACCGGCGCAGCGTGGCAAACGGCCAGGAGTAGGCTTCCTGCGCACAGATATGCACGCGGGGGTTGTCGTCCCCGGGCAGGGTCGCGGCGTCGGTAAAGACGAAGTAGTGGACCTCGCAGTCCTTGAGCAGGTATTTCTCGGCGCTCTCGTAAAATTCCGGCCAGAACACCGTGTACCTGCCGGTGGCGATGTAGAGCGCCGCGACCTTAGTCATGCTGCACCTCCACCACGGCGGCGGTGGGCAGCTCGATGGGGCCCCATGCGGTGGTGTTCCACTCGGTCTCGCCCTCGGTCAGGGTGTCCACCATGCGGAACATCATGCCGGGGACCCAGTCCTCCACCGTATGTGCGCCGCCCTCGCCCTGGGTGATGACGGTGAAATAACTGCCGTACTTGCCGGGGGCCAGCACGCTCAAATCATACCGCGCCGTGAACGTCGTATACCCGGGCTGCAGATCCAGCCCATAGACGCAGGTCGCGCCCAGCGGGTTGCCGACCTCGTCGCGCATTTCCAGCCGCAGACCCACGTCCGCGACAGCCTCGTTGACACGGACGCGGTAGCGCACCGTGACCGGCTTGCGGCGCTCGAGCACCTCATTGTCGGCGTCGAGCAGCTCAACGGACTGCAGACGGATGTTGTCGCGCTTGAACCAGTTGTCGCGCTTGACGCCCGAGTAGTCGATGAAGGATGCCTCCTGCGACTTGGTGGAGAGGTACAGCGCGATGCCCTCGTCCACGTCGCCGTCGAAGATGACCTTGCCCTTGTCCAGCACGATGCAGCGGTCGCACAGGTCGCGGATCGTCGCCATGTTGTGGCTGACGTAGAGGACGGTCTTGCCGTCGCGCCGGGCAGCCTGGCGCATCTTGGTCAGGCACTTTTTCTGGAACTTCATGTCACCGACGGCGAGGACCTCGTCCATGATCATAATTTCGCTGTCCAGATGGGCGGCAACGGAGAATGCCAATTTCACGAACATGCCGCTGGAATAGCGCTTGACCGGCGTGTCGATAAAGTCGCCGACCTCGGAGAACTCAATAATTTCCGCCATCTTGGCGTCAATTTCGGCGCGGGTCATACCTAAAATCGCGCCGTTCAGGTAGACGTTTTCTCGGCCCGTCATCTCGGGGTGGAAGCCGGTGCCGACCTCGAGCATCGAGGCGACGCGGCCATACAGGTCAATATCGCCGGAGGTGGGGGCTGTGACGTGGGTCAGCAGCTTTAACAGCGTGGACTTTCCCGCGCCGTTCGAGCCGATGATGCCGACGGCCTCGCCCTTGTTGACCGTGAAGCTGACGCCGTTCAGCGCCATAAACGTCGTACCGATCAGGCGCTGGTCAGTGCCAATGAGGGTGTTCGGGTCCTCCTTGCCGCGCTTGCGGGCCCACCAGCTTTGCAGGTCGCCGCGCAGCGTGCCGCCGCCAATCTGCCCCAAGCGGTACTGCTTTTTCACGTTCTCGACGCGAATCATCAACGAATTTTCACGCATACTCGCGCCCCCTTACACCGTATCGACGAAGGTCTTTTCGACCTTGCTGAAAAGCGACAGTCCCAGCGCCAGCAGCGCAACGGTCCAGATCAGCGACGACGCCCACATGACGCCCGTGACCTGCCCGGTGCCGAAGAAGATATAGCGGAAGCTCTCCATCGGTGCGGTCATGGGGTTGATGACCATGACAGCGCGCAGGACAGGGTGAGTGATCATCGACAGCGGGTAGACGACGGGCGAGCCGTACATCCACAGCTGGACGCCGAAGGTCACAACGACCATCAGATCGCGGTAGCGGGTCGTCAGGCTGGACACGATGATGCCGCAGCCAAGGCCCAGCAGGCCGACCTGCAGCACCAGCGGCACGCACAGCAGCAGCATACCCCAGTGCGGGCTGACCTCGCCTTTGGCAAGGTAGACAAGCAGCAAGATGAAAAACAGTGCAAACTGCACAAGAAAGTTGATAAGGCCGGAGATCACCGTCGAAATCGGCATGGCCAGCCGCGGGAAATACACCTTGCTGAAGATGTTGGAGTTCGTCGTGAACGTGCCCGACACCTTGTTGATGCAGGACGAGAAGAAGCCCCACAGCGCCGTGCCGGCCAGATAGAACAGAATCTGCGGCACGCCGTCGGTGGACAGCTGGGCAATCGTGCCGAACATGACGCAGTACATGGCCGTGGACATGAGCGGGTTAATTAAGATCCACGCCGGGCCCAGCACCGTCTGCTTGTACATGACGTTGAAATCGCGCTTGACAAAGAGCCAGATCAGGTCCTTGTAGCGCCACAGCTCGCGCAGGTCAACACGGCTCCAGCCCTGGGCCGGGCCGTAGTGGACATGGTAGTTTTGCAGTTGCGTTTTTTCCATGCGTGGAACTCCTTAGGTTTTGTGTTTCAAAAAGGCTTGGTAGGCGGGCAGACCGATGCGCAGCAGCGCGGCGCGCAGACGCATCGAGCGCTGCCCCGTGGCCGCGGCCAGCGCGGTGTAGCTGTCGGCACAGGCGCGGCAGGCGGCGCGGTAGCGGGCCTGTTGGGCGGGTGTGGACAGGTCAAAGCACTGCTTTTCGGCAAGGTTCTGTATGGCGTCGTTCAGCAGCCCCTCGGCCCGCAGGGCATCGCCCTTTTGGGTAAAGTAGGCGCACCAGTCCAGCAGGTACTCGGGCCGATCCAGATAGGTGCGGCTCGACCCCTGCGCCATGATGCTGCCGCTGCGCTGCACGTAGCGGTAGCCGGGCGCGGCCAGGCAGGCAATGGTTTTGCACTGTGCCAGCAGGTGGGGCAGCAGGAACTGATCCTCATACCGTTTACCCGGGGCATAGCGCAGGTGTTGGAACAGGCTGCGGCGGTAGAGCTTATTCCACGCCACAACGTAGTAAATCCTCGTTTCCGCCAGGGCAAAGCAGCGCTGCCAGACGCCGTCCTCGTCGAGGATCTCATCCGTAAAGCCGCTGAAATCCGGCTGCGGCAGCGGGCGGTTCGCTTCATCGACGCATGTCAGGTTGAAGATGACCAGATCGGCGCCCTGCTGCCGTTGGGCGTCCACCGCGCGGCGGACGGCGTCGGGTTCTAATAAGTCGTCGCTGTCAACGAACAGCAAAAACTCGCCCATGGCGGCGTCGATGCCGGAGTTGCGCGCGGCGGACAGGCCGCCGTTCTCCCGGTGGATGACCTTGATGCGCGGGTCTTTTTCTGCCCAGGCATCGCAGAGCGCCGGGCAGCGGTCCGGGCTGCCGTCATCGACGAGGAGTATCTCCAAGTCCGCATAGCTCTGCCGCACAACGCTCTCCACACAGGCGTCGAGATAGCGCTCGACCTTATAGACCGGGATAATAACGGTGACGGTGGGCATGAGAGGGCTCCTTTTGTTGGCGGTTTTGTTGGGGAGGGGTTCAGGCAGCGGGAACGGGCTAAAGCCCCTCAGGCCGGCTTCGCGGCCAGCTCCTCGCTTTGTTGGGGAGGTGGCCGAGCGCAGCGATGGCCGGAGGGGCTCTGCCCGTCATCCCCGCGCTCTCACATACATGGCAAACACGCCCAGCCCCGCCCTCAGTGCGGCGGCCCGCAGTTTCATCGACGCGCTCCCCTTTTGGGCGGCCAGCGCATTGTACACGCGGCAAAGCTCACGTTTTGTCTCGGCAAATTCCGCGCGGTGGCCGGGCTTGGTCAAATCGTAGGCGCGCTTGTTGTCGTGTAAAAACAGCGCGGCATCGGTCAGCGCACCCTCGGCGCGGTCATACCAGCCGTTGCGCAAAAAGTATTCGGCGCGGTGGATGTCGCCTTTCGTCATGGCCAGGCGCACCTCATGGCGCGCACCGTCGGTGATGCTGCCCGCGTGGCGCAGCACATAATAACCCGTAAAGGCCATGCAGTAAACAGCGCTGCAATGTGCAATCAGGTCCGGCAGCACGTAGTAATCCTCGTGCAGCAGGCCCACGGGGTAGCGCACGCCGTCAAAAAGCCTTGCGGCGTAGAGGCGGTGGGCCGTGCCGGTGAACTGGTTGATCCACGGCGTACTGAAGGCGTCCCAGAACGCATCTACGTCCAGCAGCGTGTCCTTCGTGAACTGCTCGTCGGCGGGCAGCGGGTGCCGTGCGCCATCCTCGGTCACGGGGCAGCCGTTGCAGATCACCAGCTCTGCGCCGGTGGTCTCCGCGCCCGCCAGCAGCTTTTCCACAAGGTCGGGCGCTATCGTGTCGTCGCTGTCCACCATCGTCAGCCAGGGGGCCGCGGCGGCCTGCACCCCGGCATTGCGCGCGCCGGACGGGCCGGGCCCGGCCTTAGCCGGGTGCAAAACGCGGATGCGCGGGTCTTTTTTTGCCCAGGCATCGCACATTTCCGGGCAGCGGTCCGGGCTTTCATCGTCGATGAGCAGCAGTTCAAAGTCCTGGAACGTCTGCGCAAGGATGCTCTCGACGCAGGCGTCGAGGGTCGCCTCGGCCTTGTAGACCGGGACGATGACGCTGACGGCGGGCGTCACGCGTTGCCCTCCGCCGGGGCGTCGTCGACGCCGGGCAGGTGGATCAGGCTGCCCATGAAGTCGTTCGCGCTCTCCGGGTGCCAGCGGGAGATACCGCTCTCGGTGGTGAAGGTCATCTCGCCGAACTTGATGCTGCCGTCATTGAGCGAGTACAGGTCGACGCGCACGGCAGTGTAGCCTTGGCTCAGCGTGCGGGCAATGTCCAGCATTTTTTCAAGGTTCGCCGGGCGGGGCAGATCGGCGTCCAGTTCCAGCGGCACATTGATGTTGAAGGGCAGTTGGTTCCAGTCGGTATCCAGAAAGAACATCCGTTCCTCCTTGTCGGTATAGCGCTCCTCAATATGCAAAATAATTTTCGGCTCGCCGTTGAAGCAGAAAATTTTGTAGTCGTACAGGTCGCCGCCGTCGTTTTCGATGAACTTTTCAGCGATGATGCGCGGCTTTATGTGGATGTACTGCACATCCAACCCGCCCATCAGGTAGCAGTAGTTCAGCTTAAGCCAGCCTTCGATCTTCCGCTTGGCATCCGCCTTATCGAGCTTGGATTTATCCTGCACGGCGATGTTCCAGCCCGCGCCGTGGTTGACCTTCAGCATGAACTTGTCCGGCAGCTTGTCGAAGTCGATGTCGTCAAAGCGATCCCAGACGCCCAGCAGCGGGATAAGGTATTCCTCGCCGATCTTCTCCTTGACCCACTCGCGCACGGCATACTTGTCAACGAGGGGATAGACATCCTCGAACCCGCCGTACAGCTTGAGCCACTGGGTCTTCTCGCTGAAGGATTTGGGGTGTTCGAGGTCGAGCGGTGTGTGAGTGTAGTTTGTCTCCAGGAACCATTTTTTCAGCGCTTCGGGGTAGTCCTTTTTTTGCAGGCAGGCCCAGTAGGCGTAGTCCTTATTCGCGATCTTATGATATTTTGCGTAGGTATACAGATATTTGGCGCTGATGGCCGGGCCGTTGTGGGCAAGGTACGCCAGCGCCTTTTTCGCATGGCGGGGCAGCCAGGTCACGGCGCGGCCAATCTTGTACGACGACGAACCGTAGACGGCCTCCAGCTCATGCTGTAAAATGCGGGCCCGTTCTTCGGCGGTCAGTTCGTTCATTTCTTCCATGATTCAGCACTCCCCTTTTTCGGTTTTGATACGTGCCTCTTCCAGCAGGGCCCGCACCTTGGGCTTCCAGATAAAATGGCGGCAGACCTTCGTGATAAAGAACCATACGGGGTTTTCCACCTCGCACCACAGGCGGGACAGCGCACTTTCGTTATTGTAGTTGACGATGCGGCGCAGACGGTCGGCGTGGTAGGTGTGCAGGTTTTCCATGTAGGTCTGGGCGTCCTGCGTCAGACGCGGGTCCTTGCGCGCTTTATACAGGTCTTCGTACTCGCGCAGAAAGCGCACCAGCCCCGCCGCGTCGAATTTGCGGGTGATGCAGCGCTGCTCGTACAAAATCAGCGCCGTGAGGATGTCGTTCTGGTAAGGGCTGCGGCGGTGGTAGGTGCTGCCCTCGATCTGGCGGTAGTTGAACATGCAGTCTGGCAGATAGTAGATGTCGCCGTAGGGCAAAAACTGGAAGGTCAGCGGGTTATCGATGATGGGGATGCCGCTCTTGTACGGGTCGATGCCCTGCAGGCCGATGTTGCGCAGCAGCAGCGCGTTCGTGTGGATGTACAAAAAGCTCCAGTATTCCTCGGCGGTCAGGCTGCACTCCCGGATTGGCCGCTCGATGGGGACGGTCTTGCCGGTGCTCTCCCAATAATAGCAGCCGTTGTGACCGCAGCCAATGTATTTGTGCTCGACGTCGGCGTCCAGCACGTCGACCTGCTTTTGCAGCTTGTGGTCGTCGGTGTAGAAGTCGTCGCCGTCCAGATAACTGACGTACTCGCCCTTGGCCTCGTAGAACAGCCGCCCACGGATGGCGTTCATCCGTTTGATGCGCTCGTTGGCCTCATATTTTGCGCCGGGGATGCGATCCATCACAAAAACGCGCACGGTATCGGGATATTTTTCTTCCCAGACGCGCAGCTTTTCGATCGTCCCATCGTCGGAGCCGTCGTCCGCGCAGAGGACTTCGACCGGGAAATTCGTCTTCTGTGCAAGTACGGTCTCCATCGTCTTGTCGACATAGGGTGCCAGATTGTAAAACGAGATCAGCACGCTGACCTTGGGCTGGTTCATGGTGGGTACCTCTTTTTTATCGTGTTATGGCAAATTTTGTAACCGCTGGGCGGCTTCGTGTAGATCGTGCGCCGGCTGCACGCCGTGCGCCTGCCAGTAGACGGCACTGCGGAAGCCTCGATCCAGCACGATCCAAGGCAGCCCCAGCAGCTCGGCGCAGCTCTTGTCCACCTCGGTATCGCCCAGCATAACGTCGCCGGGGGCGATGCGGGGGCGCAGCAGCTCCGCCTTGCGGCGGTCAGCCTGCACCGGCGGCACGACCAAAAGCTCCGCCGTTAACGGCAGAATGCCGCAGCGCACCAGCGTCTGCCGCAGCGCGTCGGCATTCTGCCGTGCCGAGATCAGCACGACGTCCCGCCCTGCTGCCCGCATGGCCTGCAAAAACGGCAGCGTGTCGGGGTAGACCGTGTCCAGCGCCAGATATTCGGGCTGCTCGATGCCAGTGCGCCAAGCATCGGCCAGCTCGGCGCAGGTTTCCGGCGAAAACCCGGCCAGCATCAGCCACGCCTTTGTGCTGTGGCCGTCGGCCTTGTAGCGCAGGTAATCCGGCGCGGCGGCAGGCCAGAGCAGTCCCCGCGCCGCCAGCAGGTCGCGCAGCAGTTTTTCGTGGCGTGCACTGCTGTCCAGCAGCGTGCCGTCCACATCGCAGTACAGCGTCACCGGATCACCACTTCCTGATAGACCCGCAGCACGGCCTTGACCGTGGGGTCGGGCTGCAGCCACGCGTCGGGCACGGGCTGGCCGCAGAGGTTCGCCCAGAACGCCCGCACCAGCTGGAACCCGGCGGCGGAGGCCATCGCCGTGCCCGCACCGATGCGCAGGTTGCAGTCGATGAGGTTCCACCGCCCGCGGTGCTGCATGAACTGCGCGCAGAACGCCGCCGGGCAAGGCAGCAGACCGGTCAGGGTTCGGATGTAGTTCTCGATTTCCGGCACGTCCAGCGGGCGCATCTTCGTGCAGACGCCGGACTTCGTCACGACACGCTCCCGGCAGAAAACCCGCAGCTTTCCCTGCGCGTTGAAGATTTCGGCGGTGATCTCGGTGTCGCCGCCGTCGCACTTTTCCTGCAGAATGCTGCCGGGGTGCGGCGTGTAGCCCTCGCCCCCGACCACGGTACGCAGCCCGATGGAGCCGCAGCCGACCTCCCGTTTTTCCACGTAGGCGCGCCCCTGTTCCATTGCCTCCGGCGCAACCAGCGGCGGGGTGGGCAGGCCGTGCGCCTGCAAAAATTCTGCCATGGCCTTTTTGTCGCTGAGCAGTTCCGCCGTGTGGCGCAGCGGCGCGGTAGAGCGCACCCCCAGTGCCTGCAGCGCCGGGGCGTCCGCCGCCCAAGTGAATAGGTCCTGATCGATGAGCGGAATCAGCACATCAATATGATTTTCCCGCAGCAGATCGAGAATTTGTTGTTCATACGCCGGGTCGGCCAGCGGCAGTACCCGGTGGAACGCCCCGCCCAGCACCGCCGCAGGGACAAGCTCGCGCGGGTTCGTATCGCAGAGGTGCAGGCAGATCTCGTCGCCGAACGCCTGCTGCGCCACCTGCGCCAGATGCCAGCCGGTCGTAACCCCGGCGGACAGAAGCATAACATTCAGCACAGTTTACCCCTTCGCCTGTACGGTCTTCAAAAATTCGTCGTAGTCACGGATATAATCTGCCGCCTCGTAGTAGGAATCCGCCGCAACGCAAAGCACGGAGTTCTCCTGCTGCCAGATCATCTCGCGCCAGATGTTGTGCTCCACAATCAGTCCCTTGGCGGGGTCGTCCAGCAGCACCTCGCTCTTTTCGTGGCCGTCGTCCAGCCGGATGAGGATGCTGCCGTAGGGGCACCACAGCACCTGCCGCAGCGCCTTGTGGGCGTGGCCGCCGCGCTGGGTACCCTGCGGTGCGCCGTAAATATAGTAGATGCGCTTGATGTCAAAGGGGACGTCGTGGCCGCCCTCAAAGACCGAGAGCGTACCCAGCCCCTCGGCTGTAATGCTCTTCATGCTGATGGTCTGGATGATCATAGTTTTGCCTTTCTTTCAGTCAGACAGTTTGATAACGGCAGTGCCGTCCACCATGGCGCAGTACCCGTTTGCCGGGTAAAGCGGCATAGCCTGCACAGCCGGGGTCTCGCCCAGCGCGATCAATGTGCCGCTGTCCGCAATCACGGCGGCGTTGCTGCCCATGACATGCTGGAACCACCACTTGATCGTGCCGTCATAGGTCACGGCGGAGTTCACCTGATGCAGGTCGCCCTCCTCATAGCGGCTGAACGCCGGGTCATGGTAGGCTAGCTGAGAATCGGTAAAGCTGCCCACAAAGGCCACCGGCGTTGTGCCCGGCTCGTAGCCGTCCAGCTTGCCCACGTCGGCCATGATCTGCGTCATCTGGCGGGCGGTGTTGTCATAGACAAGCTTTGTGTAGACATACGCGCCGTTGGCGCAGAGAATATTGCGCAGGATCAGAAAACCGCAGAGTAGTTTGACGAGTACCCCACCCACTTTCCAATCAGCGGGGGTAGGCGCCGCCCCGTCAAAAAGCAGCATCGGTACAAGATAAACAAGGAACAGCGCGTGCTGCATCAGGATATACACATTGCCGGATGCCAGCAGATGACTGACATTCAGCCCTAGCGGCAGCAGCGCCACCGCCCACAGCACTTGGGCAGCCATGCGCCCGCCGCGCCCACGCAGCCGCAGCGCAAGCCCCGCCGCCGTCAACACAAAAAGCAGTGCGGTGGCCGCCCGCATGCCCCGGTCATTCCAGCCGGAATAGCCGAACAGCGTCTTGAAAAAGTTGCCATAGGTCGCCGGGATGCCCGCCAGCACCGCCGCAGGCCCCAGACGAAGCAGTTGCGTCAGGCCGTTGCCAGTGTCGGCCAATCGGTAGCCCGTGACCGCCAGCGAAACTTTGAGCGACACGAGATACAGTGCCGTGCCCAACGCCAACGTCGCTAAAGCGCACACCCCCTGACGCAGCCAGTGCCGCCACTCTGCGCCTTGCAGTGCACGTTGCAAAAGCAGCAGCAGGTACAGCCCCACCGCGAACTGGATGTAGGATTGATACAGCGCCAAGCAGCCGCACAGGCAGACCGCCGCACCCAGATAGCCCCACAGCCGGGGCAGCCGCTCGGTACACCAGACGGCGGCGCAGGCCAGCAGCATTGCCAGCAGGTAGGCGTCCGTCTCGTAGGTGTAGGTCGCCAGCTGTGCCGTGACCGAGGCGCAAGTTCCCAGCAGGCCGGTAAGCAGTGCCGCCGACCACTTTTTCAGGTGCAGCAGCGATGTGATACAGTAGCTCGTCAGCGCCAGATACACGATGCTAAACGCGCCGATCAGCCACGGCGCAGCGATTTTTCCGCGCACGAGCGGGAAATATAGGTTCTGCGCCCAGCGCCCCAGCACATACATCGTCCACTGGGCATCGAACACCAGCACGGTGCTGTCATGGTTGGGAAACAGATTCGTGAAGGCGAACCCGTGCGCCAGCAGCATGCACAGCGCTGCAGCCGCCGCTACCGTGCGCAGCAGCGCGGTATCGATACCCTGCAGCCAGTCGCGTGCGGCAGTCTTTGATTTTTGTAAAAGCGGCATCATTCGGCGGCGTTCTCCTTTTCCGCAAATTCGTACACAGTGCGCAGTTTTGCCGCGTCGCCGTTGGTGGGCGGCTGCCAGGCGCGCTGGGCTTTTTTGAAGGGGGCGTTCTGCGGCACGATGAGCCGCCCCACCAGCCCGCGCACAAGGCGGGACTTGCGGCGGTCGTTGAAGTAATATTCATAGGCCAGTCGCACCGTGCGGTCGCGGGGGTATTCCGCCCGCAGCACCTCCAGCATGGCGCGCCAGTCGCCCAGCATCCGGGCACGGGCAGCTGCATCGGTCGAGACGCCGCCGCCGTACTCGTACCAGACGGTCAGCCGGTCATATCGGGTGATGCGCACCCCCTGCACAGCGAAAAGACGCAGGGAGAAATCCTCTGCCAGCCGCACATGGTCGGCCATCTTGTCCAGCGCCGAGAGGAAAAGCGTCCGCTCGTACACAAGCCCCGCGCCGCTAATCCCGTCGTCGTACAATAGCAGGTTTCGGCGGATGGTCTTGGCGTCGTAGTGGGCGGGGTCGTAGGGTGTGCGGTCAAAGGGTGTCTCGCCCGCCGTGGGCTGCGGCGGATCGGGGGTGAAGTAGGCCTGCCTGCCGAAGGCCACGCGCGGCTCGTCGGCCTGCAAGCGCCCCAGCCACCAGCGCAGCGTTTCGCTGTCGTAGAGGAAATCCCCCGGTGAGAGCATGAGCACCCATCGGGTCGCGGCGGCGCGCACAGCATTCCTGGCGTTTTTCACGGTGCCGCCGTTCGGCTGCAGCTTCGTAGTCTGCACGTCGGTGATGCCGTGCGCCGCTAAATACGCACGGCTCTCGGCAAAATAGTCCTGCGCCGAGCCGTCGTCGCCCAGCACCACGGCGAAATCGCGCGTGTCCTGCATCGCCAGCGAAGCCAGCGTGCGCCGCAGCGCCGCAGCGTCAGGCCGGTATTGCAGGATGACAATGGTGATTTGCGGCACGTTCAGTTCGCTCCTTTCATCCGCCCCATTTTCCCGTTCCAGAAATCCACGGCACCTCGGAACGCGCCGTAGCTGCGGCCTTTTTTGCGGCCCAGCAGCTTTGTCAGGGCGTAGCGTGCCGCGCCGGTGAGGAGGGGGAGAATCGTTTTCAGCTTCGCATAGGCCGCGCTTTTGCCCTTGCAGGTCAGGTACAGCGTGTTGCGGGTGATGTAGTAGACCGACAGCATCCCGCCCGCGCTGCCGCCCGCCTTGTGGTGGATGACAGCATCGGGCAAAAACCACATCGGCACGCCGGCCTGCGCCAGACGAATGCAGTAGTCAACGTCCTCGCAGTACATAAACAGCGTCTCATCGAGATAGCCGACCTTCTCAATCACGGCCCGCGGCAGCAGCACGCAGCAGAACGTGATAAAGCTGACCTGCTTTTTTTCGGCAAATTCGGGGCCGTCCTTTTTGTGGCCGCCCAGGTGCTTTACCTTGCCGGTCTTGGGGTCCAGCTCACCGCCCGCAAACCAGATCTCGTCGGGCGGGTCCATAAACAGCATCTTCGGGCAGCTGACCGCCCCCGCGGGGGTCTCGGCCAGCAGCTTTTCAAGGAAATCCGGGCGGACCGACGTGTCGTTGTTCAGCAGCAGCGCAAAGTCGCAGCCGTCGTCCAGCGCACGGCGCATACCGATGTTGTTGGCCGCAGCAAAGCCGACGTTGCGCTCTTGCGGCAGGAACACCGTGTTCGGCGGCAGCTTATTTTGCAGCTGTGCAACGGAATCATTCGGCGACGCATCGTCAATTAAAATCACTTCAAAGTCCGTGAACGTCTGCTTTTGCAGGCTGTCCAGACAGACGAGCGTGTCCTGCCAGCCGTTATAATTGGAAATTACGATACCGACCTTCGGCATGGTTCACCCCTCAAACTCGTTCACGGCGTCGATGACGGCCTGCACCTGCGCGTCGGTCATGCCGTAGAACATCGGCAGGCTCAGCTCTGTGGCGGAAATTTCCTCCGCCAGCGGCAGTGCGCCCCTGCCAAGGCCAAGCTCGGCGTAAGCGCCCTGCAGGTGGATGGGCGTCGGGTAGTGCTTGTTCGTGCCGATGCCGCGGGCGTTCAAATGCTTTTCCAGCGCGTTGCGGTCAGCGCAGCGCACGGCGAAGATATGCCAGACGTGGGTGCAGTCGGGCAGCTCGGCGGGCAGCGTGACCGCCGGGTTGTGCATTTCGGCCAGATACCGCGCGGCAATGCGGCGGCGCTCGGCGTTCATAGCGTCGAGGTGCGGCAGCTTGGCGGCCAGGAACGCGGCCTGCAGTTCGTCCAGGCGGGAGTTCTGGCCCTTGTAGACATGGTGGTATTTGTAGTCGCTGCCGTAGTTGCCCAGCGCACGGATGCGCTCGGCCAGCGCGTCGTCGTTCGTCGTCACACAGCCCGCGTCGCCCAGCGCACCCAGGTTCTTGCCCGGGTAGAAGCTGAACCCGGCGGCATCCCCCAGACTGCCCGCGCGGCGGCCCTTGTAGGTCGCGCCGTGGGCCTGGGCGGCGTCCTCGATGACCTTGAGGCCGTGGGCTCTGGCAATGGCGTTGATCTCGTCCATCGGGGCGCACTGGCCGTAGAGGTGCACGGCCATGATGGCCTTCGTGCGCGGGGTCACGGCGGCCTCGATGCGGGCGGGGTCGATGTTGTAGCTTTCGAGCGTCGGCTCGACCAGCACGGGCGTTGCGCCCGCGTAGCTGATGGCCAGCACCGTGGCGATAAAGGTGTTGGACGGGGCAATGACCTCGTCCCCGGGGCCGATGCCCATAGCCTTTAAAATGAGCACCAGTGCGTCCAGCCCGTTGCCGCAGCCGACGCAGTGCCTGACGCCGCAGTAATCGGCAAAAGCCTTTTCAAAGGCGGCGTCCTCTCTGCCGCCGATGTACCAGCTGTTGTCCAGCACGCGGGCAAACGCGCCGCGCAGGTCGGCATCCAGCTCCCGCTCCATCGGGCGGAAGGAGACAAACGGCACGGTAACAGGAGTTTCGGACATGGAGTGACACCTCGTTTTTTATAACAAATATTTGTTTGCGCGGTCAAAACGCACCTTGTAGGGGCGAGCATTGCGCGCCCGCGGGAAGCTCGTGGCTGCCGCAGACTTCCCGGGTCGATGGCGAGCATCGACCCCTACGGCGTAGGGGCGGATTCCATATCCGCCCGGGGTGGCTGCCCTGGCCGCAAACGGGCACGGGCAAGCAGCCGACACATCCGCAAAAGGGCGGACAAGACCTACTATATCGTCTTATTATACAACAAAGCGGATGATTTAGCAATAAAAAAGGGATGCCGCTTTGTGAAAACGGCATCCGTTCCGGGATAAAATTATTCGGCGGTCTCCCTCGGGGCGCGGGTGGCGCATTCGGGGCCGCAGCTGCACTCGTCAATGCTGACGTGGTCGGCGCAGCAGCAGCGCCCCTCAAGATGGCGGCAGCCCCTGTCGTCGCAGTGGATCTCGGTCTCGGGCGAGGCCGGCTGGTTGTCGGTAGCGACGTTGCCGCAGCCCCCGCTGTTGCGGTAGCTGCCGCAGACAGCGTCCCCGGGGCCGGTATGGCGGACGTTGATGCCGTCCAGGCAGCAGCAACCCGCCTTGTTATGGCAGCAGTCATACTGGGCACAATCAAGATAGCTCATAAAAACACCTCCGTGCGCACAGTATGGGCAGGCACGGAGGTGTTTATGCAGGGATATTTATTCAAAAGGGTCGCTTACATCAGACTACCGCTCGCGCCGCCTTGAGTGCCCGCTCATACTCCCGGAGGAAGGCGGCAAACCAGGCCCTGCCGGCAGCATCGGGGGTCATGGCAAAACGCCGGATTTTTTTCTCAGGGAACGCCGGGTTCCTGCGGGCGGGGATGCGGTGCTATAGCTTACCTGCACTCCTTCTTCATGGCGGAATAGCCGATCAGCACCGTCCAGACATAAGCGCAGGTTTTGGGGATCATCAGCATACCGATCATCGGGATCGTATCGGCCCACAGCACGACCGGGATATAGAAGCCAAAGCTCAGCACGATGGTCAGCCACATCCAGCGGAACGCCTGGTCGTTATGCTCCCTGGCGCTGCGGAAGAACAGCACGATGATCAGAAGGCCCATCAGGGCAAAGGGGATGTTGCGGTAGATGCCCCAGGAAAGCGGGGATTCGGCGCTGAGCCACTGGTTCTGCGGCATCATGCAGAGGATGATGCGCACGGCGGCCAGCCCGTAGACGGCGGCGGTCAGGCCCTTCCGCCCCTCGACCTTATAGCGCTGACGCCACACATAGTAGAGCAGCACATAAAAAATTGTCATCGTGACCGAGGTGATCCACTTGCCGAGGCCCAGGGGCACGGTGTAGTTTTCCAGACCCGTGGTGCAGAGCGCCAGCGCACGGGGAATCAGATGGAAGGAGTCACCGGCGCCCAGCACAACGGCCATCAGGCCGAACAGCCGGAACTGCGGGTTGCCCTTACTCCCACGGATCATCAGGATACCGATGGTGATGACAGATACCAGATAGACGGCATCAAATACAGTTTCTACGATTGCTTGCATAGATCAGTTTCTCCTTTTTGCTGATAATTTTTTGTAGGCATTGTGAACATTGTTCAGTTTGAGGCATTTAAAATTCCCACACGCTGGTGGGAATGAAAAGCCGGTGGTCAATATAAGGTTCTGCGCACGACCTCCAGCACAGCACTGGGGTCATAATCCTGCCGCAGCAGAGCGGACAGCAGCTGTGAAAACAGCACCTCGGCAAATTTTTCTGCCGTGAACTGCTCATCAAAGGCATCCGGCCGTATCCTGGCATCCTGCTTGAGAACTGCGCACAGCCCCATGAGCATGTGGTGCCAGGCCTGCTGCATGTGGCGCTTGCCGTCAGCCTTTTCGTCCCGCATAAAGCCGAGCGAATGCAGTGTGAAAAAGCCGGGATACTGCTCATAGCCGTAGGCCATGCGCTCATACATCCAGATCACGCAGGCCTGCACATCCTGAAAGACAGCGGCATCCTCCGGGCGGTGGAAGATCTCGCGCCAGACGCTTTCAACGGTAGCGCTGACCAACTCCGCCTTGGAGTCAAAATAGTTGTAAATAGAACCTACCGATACCCCGCACGCCGCCGCAACAGAGCGGATGCTGACAGCAGACCACCCTTGCTCCTGGATCAGCGCACGGCTGGTTTTCAGGATCTCCTCTTTGGATGTGACGATCGTATTCATGGGCACCTCAACATGAACATTGTTCATTTACGATTTTTATTATAGCCCTGCACCTGCCCCCCGTCAATAGGAACGGAAAAGTTTTTGTGAACTTTTTTCGCACTTTTCACTGTGAAGGCCCGGCCACGCAGAGCACGGCGCACCGCATTACCGCAAAAAAATCCACCCATAGAGAACTTTCGTAAGCTGTTTTAGCTACGTTGTTTTCTATGGGTGAATTTCATAGGTGAACAGTTTTTGTTCACACTCCGTTGGTTGGGTCGGCGAGGTTCGAACTCACGAATGCGGGAGTCAAAGTCCCGTGCCTTACCACTTGGCGACGACCCATTATAAAAGAAAAGGCCGTGCAGGAACGCGCCTGTACGGTCTTTGGTGGGGTGCCTAGAGAGATTCGAACTCTCGGCCTCCAGAGCCACAATCTGGCGCGCTAACCAACTGCGCCATAGGCACCACATAATGCGCCCGAAGGGACTCGAACCCCCGGCCCACTGCTTAGAAGGCAGTTGCTCTATCCAGCTGAGCTACGGGCGCTTATTGCGGGTTCATGTCCGCGAGGGACATACTGCGTAAGATATTATAGCAACGGAGAGCCGGGTTGTCAAGCATTTTGCAAAAACTTTTTTACAAATCCGGCGGGATTTTTCCCGTGAAATACACCTCATACCACTCAATAAAGCAGTAAAACGCCCAGAGCTTCGTCATAGCGTTGGTTTTTCCCGCACGGTGGGCGTCCAGCAGGGCGCAGAGCGCACCCGTGTCAAAAAAGCGCTCGGCTACCGGGCCGGTGAGCTTGGCCTTGACCAGCGCGTAATATTTCTCCTGCCGCAGCCAGTCCGCCAGCGGCACGGGGAAGCCGCGCTTCGGCGCGTCGGCCAGTTGGGGCGGCAGGCGGCGGGCCGCGGCGGCGCGCAGGGCGATTTTTCCGCGCCGCCCGGTGCAGCGGTACCGCCGGGGCAGGGTCTGCGCCGCGGCCAGCACCTGCCGGTCCAGGAACGGCACCCGCAGCTCCAGGCTGTGGGCCATGCTCATGCGGTCCGCCTTGCGCAGGATGTCCCGCGGCAGCCAGGTCTGCCAATCGACCCACTGCACCGCCGTCGGCTCATCCAGCCCGCGCACCGCGTCAAAATAGGGCTTGCAGCGCTGCGCGGGGGGCGGGGCGCAGTAGTCGCGCTTCAAATATTTATCGCGCTCCTGCGTTGTTTCAAAGACATAGTTGGCCCGGGCAGACCGCTGCCAGCGCGGCAGTGCGCCCCGATGCAGCAGGCCGCAGCCGGGCAGCAGGGCCGCCAGCGCCCGCCGCACGGCCCGGGGCATTTTCTGCCAGCGTTCGGCCCAGACGGCCTGCCGGTACAGCGGATAGCCGCCGAACAGCTCATCCGCGCCCTCGCCCGAGAGCACGACCTTGACCCGCTGCCGCGCCGCCTTGCACAGGAAATACAGCGGCACCTCCGCCGGGTTGGGCATCGGCTCGTCCAGATACCACTGAATGGCGCGGTTCGCCGCAAAAAAATCATCCGCGGTCACGGTGGTTTCAGTCAGCGGCACGCCCAGCGCCTGCGCCGCGGCACGGGCGGCAGGCAGCTCGGAATACGCTTCCTCGGCGTAGCCCACCGAGAAGCACTGCACGGCGGGCTGGCGGCGGGCCATCTCGCAGGTGATGAGCGACGAGTCCACCCCGCCCGACAAAAAGCAGCCGACCTCGACATCGGCAATGCGGTGGGCGTCGGCGCTCTCGGCGACAGCGTCCCCGATCTCACGCGCCCAAGCCCGCAGACTGCGCCCCCGCTTTGCCCGGAACCGCGGCGCGGCATAGCGGGCCAGCGTGACCCGGCCCGCCTGCCAGGTCAGCGTATGGGCGGGCGGCAGCTCATAAACGCCGGTGAACAGCGTCTCGGCGTCGGGCAGGTACTCCATGCTCAGCCAGTCGGGCAGACGGGCCTCGTTCAGGCGCTTTTCAAAGGCCGGGTGAGCCAGAAATGCCTTGATCTCGCTGGCAAAGAGCAGCGTCTCGCCCTTTTTATAATAGCAGAGCGGCTTGATGCCGAACAGGTCCCGCGCACAGAACAGCGTGCCGCGGGTGCGGTCCCACACCGCAAACGCGAACATCCCGCGCAGGCGGCAGGGCAGGCCGCGGCCCCATTCCTCATACCCGTGGAGCAGGACCTCGGTGTCGGAATCCGTGGCAAACGTGTGGCCGCGCTGCTGCAATCGGGCGCGCAGGGTCTTGTAATTGTAAATTTCGCCGTTGAACACGACCACCAGCGTGCCGTCCTCATTGAGCATCGGCTGGCCGCCGCCCGCCAGATCAATGACCGACAGCCGCCGATGCCCGAGCGCCGCGGTGCCGTCGGCGTAGCAGCCCTCGCCGTCGGGGCCGCGGTGACGGATGAGGTCCGCCATGCCCTGCACGATTTGTTTGGCCGCCGCCGGGTCCTGCCCGGGCGCGGTAAAGCCGACGATGCCGCACATGTGTTTGTCACCCCTTTTTAAGTGGATTTACGGAGACGTTTTTACGCCCACCCGCGGCGGCCAGAGGGCTGGCCGCCCTACAATCTCCCGCTCGCGTTATTTGTAGTGGAGGGATTCATCCCTCCCGGGATGTTTGCGGCAGCTGCGGGGCGTCGAGGACGCCGCCCCCTACAGCTTGCGGTAATAACTTAATTGCCGAGCCATAAACCATATCCGCCGGGATGCCCCCTCCCCTGCTGCCAGCAGATGGGCGCGGCCACGGCCACGCCGCCGCAGGGTGTCGGCGCGGCGCAGGGCAAGCCTGTTCGGGCAGGCGCGGCGCACGGCGTACCACGGCGCGGTGTACCAGACGGCGGGGCGCAGCGTCGGCGGCGTGACCGGCCCGCCGTACAGCAGGTCCTGCACCGGCGGCACGGCCAGCGGTGCGTCCGCGGCGTCGCAAAAATAGGACGCGCGGCCCTGCCGGGGGTTCAGCTCAAATAAAACCGGCTCACCGCGGCGGTCATACTTCAAATCAAAATTGGCAAAGCCGTGCCAGCCCGCCGCCTGCAAAAGGCCGCGCAGGGCATCCAGCAGCGCCGCGTCCTGCCGGGACGGCTCCACCAGCACGGCGGCGTAGTTGCCGGTGCCCTCGGGCGTGCGCTCCTGCAAAAGGGGCTGGCCCTGCACAAGCCACGGCACACTGCCGTCCGCCGCGCAGTAGGCGTTGACGACCCCGAGCCGCGTGTCCGGGCCGGGGATGTACTCCTGCACGAGCCAGCCGCCAAAATAACCGCCCCGCGCCGCGGCGGCAAGGAGTTCCCGCAGCCGGGCGGCGTCCTGAACGAGATACACCTTGCGCCGCCCCGGGAAATCGCAGCGGACGTAGGCCGCTTGGTCCGCGGGCTTGGCGATGACCGGCCATCCAAACGGCAGCGGCGGCAGGGCGTCCGCCGGGCACAGCGTCACGGTCTGCGGTGTGCGCAGCCCTGCGGCGCGGCAGGCCGCAGCAAACTGTCGCTTATCGGCCAGATGCAGCGCCGCGGGCGGCGGGCAGGCAAAGCGGTACGCCCTGCGCAGCGCGTCGGCATGGCGGGCCAGCAGAGCCGTGTAGTCGTCGGCGCAGGAGATGAGAATTTTGGGCACGCCGGGGTACTGCGCCGCCAGCCCCAGCAGCGTGGCCGTAAAGACGTGGTCCTGCCCGAACGCCGGGTCCTGCACGGCGACCCGCACCAGACGGCTGTGGGCCAGCGCGGGCAGGGCGCGGCGGCAGACGGCCAGGCTGCGCACGCCATAGCATTCATAAAAGCTGCGGGCCATGCCGTAGACATTGGCATCCCCGCCCAGCAGCACCGGCAGCATCCGCGGCATACAAATCCCCCCTGCCGTAAGTGTATGCGGCAGGGGGGAAATTATGTAGTGATTGTGTGAATGGGCATGTCGTAGGGCGGCCAGCCCTCTGGCCGCCGCGGACGTTAGCGACAACAATAAAGCTTCCGGGTTGCCACTGTAGGGGGCGGCGTCCTCGACGCCCCGCGGAGGGGTCAAGACCCCTCCCTACAAAGAAAACCATGAAAGGGGTTGCAATGGCAAACCTCCGGGCCGGGCATGCCCGGCCCCTACAGGTCACCGTTTGCTCAGCGGCATTTCCTCCGTCCAGACATTTCCATTCGTGTCTGTCACACGCACAACGTACTTCGGCAGCGTCTCGCCGTCGTACTCCCAGCCGTTTTCCACGTCCTCGCTGTAGAATGTGCCGTTCCAGACGCTCTCGGTGCGGGAGGAATTGCCATAGCTGGACTCGCCCTCACAATCCAGTACGGCGGTGGCTGTCGGCTCCCCGGCGTCGCCGTTCAGGCGCAGGTCGATCTCCACCTGCGCAGGCTGCATCCACGGCGGGGCGTCCACCTGCACCTCCACAGGGTAGCAGGTCAGGGTCAGGCGGTACTGCTTATTGCCGACCCGCTGCACGGAATACCCAAAGTCCAGGCTGCTGCCCACCGCGCCCCAGATGATCTGCGGCTCGGTCATCTCGTCGTTGAAATCCACGGTCCCCAGCGTCTCGTTGGTGGTCACGCCGTCAGCCGTCCACTGCACGCTCAATTCATAGGTGCTGCCCACCGTAAAAACGATACCGTCCGCCGCAAAGCTGCCGTCGGGCGCGGCGGTCATTTCGTACAGCTGCGTATCGTCGCCGCAGCGCACAGCCAGCCGGGCCGTCACACCGCCGCGGGTCGTGCGCGGCGTGACCTGCACCTGCACGGGCAGCCAGCTTTTATCGGCGTCCCGGTGCAGCTTGTCCACGGGCAGCCAGCGCCAGTCCAGAACCGTGGCCTCGCCCATCCGGACGGCGTCCTGCAATTCCGAAATCTGCGCCGACAGCTCCGCCTGCTGGGCGGCGTAGCTGGACTGGATGGCCGCATAGTTCTGGTTCAGCGCGCTGATCTGCCGCTCATATTGCAGCGCCACGCCCGCCAGCAGCCCGGCCAGTACGATGAACACCGCGCCCCCGGCACAGCCCCACAAGCGGCGGCGGCGCTTTTCCTCGGCATCGCGGGCGGTCAGCAGGTCCCGCAGCGCGTCCAGCGTCACGGCGGGCACGGCGGGGTCGGCGTTATCCGCGCCCAGCAGTGCGTCCACGCCGATGCCCAGCGCCGCAGCCAGCGCCTGCAGATTGTCCAGCCCGGGCAGGGCGGTATCCTTCTCCCACTTGCCCAGCGCCTGGCGGCTGACGCCGATTTTTTCAGCCAGTGCCTCCTGGCTCAGCCCCTGCGCCCTGCGCGCATTCTGGATATTCTGCCCCAGTGTCATACGCTCGCCCTCTTTCCTCTTTTTTCTGACATGATTCTACCACAGAACATGGTAAAATACCAGCAAGTTAAGCTGACAAAGCGGTAACGGCAGGTTGCACTGCCGGGAAAGGACGCAAAATCATGTGCGGAATCGCAGGCTTTATCGCGGGGCACGGCGCAGCGAACGCGGCGGCGCTGGCCCCCATGCTGGCGCGCATTGCCCACCGCGGCCCCGACGGGCAGGGCACCTTTGTGGAGGGGCCCGCGGCGCTCGGCCACTGCCGTCTGGCCATCATCGACTTAGAGGGCGGCGCACAGCCGCTGTACAGTGAGGATAAAAACTTAGTCGTCGTTTTCAACGGCGAAATCTACAACTACCGTGCGCTGACCGCCGAGCTGACGGCGCTGGGCCACACCTTTGCCACCCGCACCGACACCGAGGTCCTGCTGCACGGGTGGGAGCAGTGGGGCCGCGAGCTGCTGCCCCGGCTGCGCGGGATGTTCGCGTTTGCGCTGTGGGACCGCCGCGCCGGGGTGCTGTTCTGTGCGCGGGATATGTTCGGCATCAAGCCGCTGTACTACTGCCGCTGCGCCGACGGCACGCTGCTTTTCGCCAGCGAGATCAAGGCGTTTTTAGACCACCCGTCGTTTGCCAGGCGGCTCAACACCGCGCAGCTGCCGCTCTACCTGTCCTGCCAGTATTCCCCGGGGCGGGATACGTTTTTTGCAGGCGTGCAGAAGCTGCTGCCCGGGCATTTTCTCGAGTTCTCCGACGGCATCGTCCGCACGACGCGGTGGGTGCAGCCTGCCTTCCTGCCCGGCGACGCGCCGGTCTCCCCTGCCGAGATCGAAGAAGTCCTGCGCGGCAGTGCGGCGGCGCACAAGGTCGCCGACGTCGAGGTCGCGGGGTTCCTGTCGGGCGGCGTGGACTCGGCCTACCTGACCGCGCTGGCCCGCCCCGCGCGCACCTACACGATCAGCTACGCCGAGCCGAAGTACGACGAGTCCTTCCCCGCCCGGGCGCTGGCGCGCAGCCTCGGCGTGCGCAACCGCGTGCGGCGCATCAGCCCCGGCGAGTTCTGGGACGCCGTGCCCGCCGTACAGTACCACATGGACGAGCCGCTGGCCGACGCTGCCGCCGTGGCGCTCTACTTTTTGAACCGCGAGGCCGCGAAGGACGTCAAGGTTGTGCTCTCGGGCGAGGGCGCGGACGAGCTGTTCGGCGGGTACAACATCTACCGCGACCCCTTCACGGCGCGGTGGTATGACCGCCTGCCGCCCTGGCTGCGGGCCGGGCTGGGGGCGGCGGCGTCGCTGCTGCCGCCCGCGCGCGGGGTGAACTTTCTCGTGCGGCGCGGCATGAGCCTGGAGGAGCGGTATTTCGGCCCCACGGCCCTGTTCAATGAGCGCGAAAAGCGCCGCCTGCTGGCGGATTACGCCGGGGACGGCGACCCGATGTTTTTGACCGAGGCCATCTGGGACGCCACCGAGGGACTGGACCCCGTGACCCGGATGCAGCAGGTGGATTTAAATTTGTGGCTGGCCGGGGACATCCTGCTCAAGGCCGACAAGATGAGCATGGCGCACAGTTTGGAGCTGCGGGTGCCGTTTCTGGACCGGGAGGTCTGGGCGCTGGCCGCCGCGCTGCCCGCTGCCGCCAAGGCCGACGCGCGCACGACGAAAATTGCCCTGCGCCAGGCCGCGGCACGCACGCTGCCCGCCGCCAGCGCCGCGCGCAAAAAGCTCGGCTTTCCTGTGCCGGTGCGGGACTGGCTGCGGAAGGAGCCCTACACCAGCCGGGTGCGGGCCGTGTTCAGCAGCCCGGCAGCGGCGGAGTTCTTTGACCCGCGCGCGCTGCATAGTATGTTGAACCAGCACCTGTACGGCGGCGACTGCTGGCGGCAGATCTGGTGCATATACAGCTTTTTGATCTGGTATGAGCAATTTTTTGGAGCGTGATGCTGAATGGACCTGCGGCGGCTTACCCAAAACACCGGCTGTCGGCTTCTGCGCGGCGATGCCCTGACCGAAATCACGTCCGTCTGCTGTGACTCCCGCTGTGCCGGGCCGGGGGCGCTGTTCGTCTGTCTGCCCGGGCGGCACGCCGACGGCCACGACTTTGCGGCGCAGGCCGTCGCTGCCGGGGCCGCGGCGGTGCTCTGCACCCATGATGTGCCCGGCCTGCCCGCCGGGTGTGCCGTGCTGCTGGCGGGCGACCCGCGGCGGGCCATGGCGGCGCTGGCCGCGCGGCTCTACGGCGAACCGGCCCGCGCCATGACGATGATCGGCGTGACCGGCACGAAGGGCAAGACGACAACGGCCCACCTGCTGGCAGCCGTTTTGCAGGCCGACGGGCGGCGGGTCGGGCTGGTGGGCACCAACGGCGTCTGCTGGCCCGGGCACCGGCATGATTTGAACCATACAACGCCGGAAAGCTGCGATCTGCAGCTGCTTTTGCGCCGCATGGCCGACGACGGCTGCGACACCTGCGTCATGGAGGTTTCGAGCCTCGGGCTGAAATTTGACCGCGCGGCGGAGATCGAGTTTGCGGTGGGGGTGTTCACGAACCTGTCGCCCGACCACATCGGCCCCGACGAACACGCGGATTTTGCGGAGTATCTGTTCTGGAAGCGGGCGCTGTTCCGCCGCTGCCGCGTGGGAGTTTTCAACAATGATGACCCACATGTGGGGAAAATTATGCAGGGTCTCCCCTGCCGCGCCGTGACCTACGGCATCGGCTGCCCGGCGGATGTACGCGCCGACGCCGATTTTGCGCTGACCCGCGCGGGCGGGCGGCTGGGCGCGGCGTTTACTGTGGACGGCGCACGGTATGCCGTGGGCATGCCCGGGGCGTTCAGCGTGTACAACGCGCTGGCCGCGCTGACGGCGGCGCGGGTGCTGGGCGCGGGTGAGGACGCGATCCATGCCGGGCTGGCCGGGGCCGTCGTGTGCGGGCGGGTCGAGCCGGTGCCGCTGGATGCGCCGTTCACGGTGGTCATCGACTACGCCCACAACGAGGCCGCCGCCGAGTGCCTGCTGCACACGCTGCGGGCCTACCGCCCGACGCGGCTTGTCGCGGTGTTCGGCTGCGGCGGCGCGCGCAGCCGCCTGCGCCGGTTCGGCATGGGGTCAGTCTGCGCACGGCTGGCGGATTTCTGCATCATCACCGAGGATAACAGCCGCGGCGAGCCCGTGGAGCACATTTTAGCGGACATCCGCGCCGGGCTGCGCCTTGGCAACCCGGCCACACCGTTTGCCGAGATACCGGACCGCAGACAGGCGATCTATTACGCCCTCGACCACGCCCAGCCCGGGGATATTATCGCGATCTTAGGCAAGGGCCACGAGACAACGATAGAGCGCGGCGGAATCAAGGAACCGTTTGTGGAACGGGAGATCGTGGAGGAGTATTGGGGGCGGTGAATTTCTCTTTGCCTTCTCCCCTTGGGAGAGAAGGTGGCCCCGCAGGGCCGGACGGGGGGAGAGCTTGCCGCAGCAAGCCGTAAACACGCAATAATGGCAGGCTCGCCCCTCATCAGTCAGCGGGCGGGGCCGCTGACAGCTTCCCCCGCGGGGGAAGCCATTCTACCCGGAGGGTTTAACGCCAATGCGCACTTTCGGCATCAGAAGCGCCTGCGGGTTCCGCCTGTAGGGGGCGGCGTCCCCGACGCCCCGCGGGATGGATAACTCCCTCCCCTACACTCCCCGTTTGCAGGAGCTTGTAGGGCGGCCAGCCCTCTGGCCGCCGCGGAGGGGTCAAGACCCCTCCCTACAAATCTGCCGCGAAAGGGGTTGCAGCGGCAAAGCTGCGGGCCGGGCATGCCCGGCCCCTACAGTACAGCAAAAGGCCGCGCCCATCCTGTATCGGGAAAGGCGCGGCCTGTTTGTATGCAGTTATACCAGCTTAAACAGCTGCCCGCTGAACGGGGCCAGGGTCAGCTTCAATTCACCCCCGCAGGCCTTGCCGACCAGCCGCTTCGGCTTCTCGGTCCGGCCGCCGAAGCACTGCCAGTCGGTGTCCAGCAACTTCGTCAGCTTGCCCGCGCGGGGCAGGGTCAGCGTGTAGTCGGCCAGCTCCGTGTCGCCAAAGTTGAATGCCGCCAGCACCGCGCCGTCATGGCCGTCGCGCCAGATGGCACAGGCGTCCAGCTCGGGGTGGGCGCAGTCCAGCCACCGGAACGCCTCGGGGTCGTACTCGCGGCTCCAGAACGCCTCGTTGGCAAGATACGCCTCATTCAGCGCCCTGCGATAGCGGTGGAAGTCGTCGTGGTTCGGGTACTTGAGCACCATCCAGTCCTGCTCGCGGCTCTCGTCAAATTCGCGCAGCTGCGCAAATTCGTTGCCCATAAAATCAAGCATCTTGCCCGGATGGATGGCCATGTACAGGTAGAGCGCCCGCGCCTGCGGGAACTTGCCCTCGTACTCGCCGTACATTTTTTGCACGATGGTCGCCTTGCCGTGGACGTTCTCGTCGTGGCTGAACGGCAGGATGTAGTGCTCGTTCCAGGCGTACATCATCGAGAAGGTCAGCTTGCCCAGATTCTCGCGCCGCTCGTCGCTCGTCTTTTTAAAGTAGTCGAGGGTGTCGTTCATCCAGCCCAGGTCCCACTTGTAGTCAAAGCCCAGGCCGCCGTACTCAACGGGGGCCGTGACCTTCGGGAAGCTCGTAGAGTCCTCGGCGATCAGAATGGCCGTGGGGTGGCGCTGCTGCAAACCGGCGTTCATGCCCTTCAGGAATTCCAGCGTCGAGCCGTTGACGCCGCGGTTCGGGTCGCCCTGCCAGTAGATCAGGCGGGACACGGCATCCATGCGCAGGCCGTCGGCGTGGAACACCCGCAACCAGTAGTCCGCGCAGGACTGGATAAAGCAGCGGATCTCACCGCGGGAGTGCATAAAGTTGCAGCTGCCCCACTCGCTCTGGCCCACCGCGGCGGCGGGGTACTCATACAGCGGCGTACCGTCAAATTCTTTTAAGCCGTAGGCATCCACGGCAAAGTGGACCGGCACAAAGTCCAGGATAACGCCGATCCCCTGCTCGTGGCAGGCGTTGACAAACTCCACAAGCTCGTCCGGCGTGCCGTAGCGGCTGGTGGGCGCAAAAAAGCCGGTGGTCTGGTAGCCCCAGCTGCCGTCAAACGGGTGCTCGGCCAGGGGCATAAGCTCGATATGGGTGAAGCCGTTCTTCTTGCAGTAGGCGGGCAGCAGGTCGGCCAGCTCGGCGTAGGTGTACCAGCTGCCGTCCTCCTTCTGCCGCCAGCTGCCGGCGTGGACCTCGTAGATATTCAGCGGCTTATCAAAGCATTTTGTGCGTTCCTGCATCCATTTGTCATCGGCAAAGCCCTTGGGGGCATCGCTGACGATGCTGCGTCCGTCGGGGCGCAGCGTCATGGCCGTGCCGTAGGGGTCGCAGTGGGCCACGCTCTGGCCGTTCGCGCCGCGCACCCAATACTGGTACACCATCCCCGCTTGCACGCCGGGGGCGTCGCACTCCCACACGGCGGACTGGGTGCGGTGCAGATCAAAGGTACCGATCTCGGTCTCAACGGCGATATGCTGTGCGGACGGTGCCCACACCGCAAAATGCGTGCCGCCGAAATAGGTATGCGCACCGAAAAACTCATACGCATCAAAAGCGTGCCCGGTATAAAAATCCTGCATGTTCATGATGAAAACTCCCGATTGTAAGGATGTAAAATGCCGCTCTCCTATAGGGGTCGATGCTCGCATCGACCCGCGGGGCGCAGAGCACGCGGGTACGCGGCTTCCCCCTTGGGGGGAAGCTGTCAGCGGCCCCGACCTCTGACTGATGAGGGCGAACCTTCCGTTATTACCCGCCAGCGGGTCGCTGCGATAACTTTGCCCCTCATCCGGCCCTGCGGGGCCACCTTCCCCCTCAGGGGAAGGCTTTTTCTCTAAAAAAATTGTACCACACCAACCGGGTGCGGTACAATTTACAATATTGAACACGGTGTCTAAAATTTAAATTCTCAGCAGCACCCGCGCGATGTTGAAGTAGACGAGCAGTGTCGTGGTATCGACAATGGTCGTGATAAGCGGCGACGCCATGACGGCGGGGTCAAAGTTGAGTTTTTCCGCAATGACGGGCAGCAGGCCGCCGATGAGCTGGGACAGGATGACCGTGCAAATCAGCGTCAGGCAAACGACTGCCGCTACAGGGGGCGCGATGCCGTCCAGGAAGATCAGCTTGGCAAAGTTGCACAGCGCCAGCGTGCCGCCGCAGAGGATGGCAATGCGGAATTCGCGCCACAGAATCTTCGGCAGGTCGTGCGGCTCAATATCACCGACGGCCATGCCGCGGATGATGGTGGAGGTACTCTGGCTGCCCGCGTTGCCGCCCGCGTCGGTCAGCATCGGGATGTAGGCGGTCAGCACGGTCACGGCGGCGAGGGCATCCTCATACCCGCGGATGACCATGCTGGAGAAGGTGGACGAAATCATCAGGAACAGCAGCCACGGTGCGCGGTTTTTGTACAGTTCCCACATAGACTGTTTAAAATAAGGCTTGTCCGACGGGCCCATAGCGTTCATCTTGGCAATATCTTCGCTGGCCTCGTCCTGCATGATCGAGATAGCGTCGTCAATCGTGACGATACCGACCAGTCGCTTCTCGTTGTCCACAACGGGAATGGCCAGGTAGCCGTACTTCTCGAACATCTGGGAGACGTCCTCCTGGTCGGTGGTCGTGCTGACGCTGACGACATTGTCATCCATCATGTCGCGGATCAGCTCGTTGTCGGGGTCCTTGGACAGGACCAACGCGCGCAACGAGACGACGCCGATGAGGGTGCGGTCACGGTCCGTGACGTAGCAGTTGTTGATGGTCTCCTTGTCAAAGCCGTTCTTGCGGATGGCCGCCATGGCCTGCGACACCGTCCAGTCGGGGCGCAGCTCCATCAGTTCGGTGGTCATCACGCCGCCGGCGGAGTCCTCGGGGTATTTGAGCAGTTCGTTGATCATGCGGCGGGTCGCGGGGTCAGCCTGCGCCAGAATACGCTTGACGACGTTGGCGGGCATTTCCTCGACCAGATCCGTCGCATCATCGACGAACAGGTCATCCACAACGGCCTTCAGCTCCTTATCGGTCAGGCCGTCGATAAGGTCCTGCTGGGTCTCGGGGGTAAGCTCGGCGAAAATCTCCGCCGCCAGGTCCTTGGGACACAGGCGGAACAGCACGGGGAGCTTCTCGGGCGGGAGGTCCTCGAACACGGCGGCCAGGTCGGGCGCGGGCAGGGTGGACATAACATCGCGCAGGCTCTGGTACTTTTTGGCATCGTCCAGGTTGGCCAGCATCGTGCGGAGGGTCAGGATCACGGTATCAGACATAAAAAAGCTGCCTCCTTTTCAGGCGGCAGCCAGGCACATTTAATTTTAGGCAATGCAAAGCAGAGCAACACCGTGCGCTTATTTTCGCGTACAGTTTGCTTTGGTTTGCCTGACAAAAAAGTGGTGGCTGCCGTTATTCAAGATACATCGGTACACAGGACTGGGACTGGGGGTATCCATTGTGACAACCACCTCACCTTTGTTTGAATTTTTACTACACGGCGCTATTCGCACCTATAGTTACTTTACCATCTGGGAACGGATTAGTCAACGGTAAATTTCGGCAATTGACGAAATTTTTTTCCGTGCGCACGGCTGTCATCTGTGATATACTGGGGGGTGCATTCCTATGACCGCTTACAGGGAGGTATCGCCATGATAAAAAATATCGCTATCGTCAGTCTGTCACGCGGCGTGGCAGGGGAAGCGTTTGCGCAGCATGAAGTCGAAATCGGGCTGAAGCGACTGGCCGGGTACGGCGTAAATGTGCAGTTTATGCCAAACGCCCTGCGCGGCATCGACTACCTTACCACACACCCAGAGGCGCGGGCCGCTGACCTGCTGCAGGCGTTCCGCGACCCGGAGGTTGATATGATCCTCTGCGCCATCGGCGGGGACGACACCTATCGGCTGCTCCCCTATCTGTTCGGCCACGACGAACTGCGCAAGGCCGTCACCGATAAAATATTTCTCGGCTTTTCCGACACGACGGTCAACCACATGATGCTGCACAAGGTCGGGCTGCCGACATTTTATGGGCAGGCGTTTCTGCCGGACGTCTGCGAATTAGGCCCCGCAATGCTGCCCTACACCGAGCGCTATTTTGCGGAGCTGCTGCGCACCGGCACGATCCGCGCGGTCACGCCCAGCGACGTCTGGTACGAGAGCCGCACGGATTTCAGCCCTTCACAAATCGGCATTGCCCCCGCCGCGCACCCCGATGATGGCTTTCAGCTTTTGCAGGGCAGTCCTACATTTTCCGGGGAAATTCTCGGCGGCTGCATTGACACATTCTACGATTTCTTTGATGGTACGCGATATGCAGATATGCCGCAGCTCTGCCGAAAATACGACCTTTTCCCCACGGCCGAGGACTGGCAGGGGAAAATTTTGCTGCTGGAAACCAGCGAGGAGCGGATGCCGCCAGAAAAATACCGAGCGGCTTTGACGCATCTGAAAAACGCCGAGGTGTTCCGCGCCGTCAATGGCGTGCTGATTGGCAAACCGATGGACCGCCAATACGAGGACGAGTACAAGCAGATTTTAGTCGAAGTCATCAACGACCCCAAGCTGTCCATCGTCTGCAACCTCAACATCGGGCACGCCGCACCACGGTGCATTTTGCCCTTTGGCGTCCAGGCCTGTGTAGACATTGATGCGCAGAAGATTACTTTTGCTTAAAGCAGCGCACTACTTTGGGGGCCGCATCTGACGGGGCGTCGAGGACGCCGCCCCCTACGAATATGCGGTAACACTAACAAAAAGCCGACTCCCGGCAACTGGCGGGTCGATGCAAGCATCGACCCCTACAGTGTACCGGGAGTCGGCAGTTCTTTTATTTTACGGCAGGGCTTACGCCATCAGTTCCTTGACGGTGGCGGCCAGCTTCTCGTCCTTGCAGGCGGGGAAGAAGTTCTCGGCAAAGTGCTCACCGGCGAAGGCGCCCTTGACGAGGTCGCGGTCCAGATCCTTTAGGATGTCGGACAGGTCGCGGAAAGCAATGGCGCGCACGCCGTCCAGGATCTTCTTGTTGCGCTGCTCGGGGACAACGCGCTCCTTGGGGTAGCCCTGGCCGTGGCCGAAGCCGAACAGCTTCTCGAAGATGTACTCGAGGTTCAGCTCACCGCCCCAGCCGAAGCCCTTGGCAAAGGGCAGAGCCACAGCGTTGCCGTCGTTGACGTGGGCAAAGGTGTAAGCGTCAACGGGGTCCTCGACGTGGCCGCAGATGACGCCGGGGAAGCTGTTCAGGGCCAGCATAGCGCCCTCCCCGGTGCCGCAGCCGGTGATGACGTAGTCCGCAGCGCCGGAGTTCAGCAGCACAGCGGCCAGGATGCCGTTCTGAACGTAGGTCAGCTGGGCGGCATCGTCGGCGGCATACATACCGTAGTTGACGACCTCATGGCCCATCGGCTCGACGACCTTGCGCAGGGTGGCCTCGATCAGGGCGTTCTTGGCGGCCTGGCTGTTCTCATTGATCAGAGCGATTTTCATAATAGCTTTTCTCCTTTTATCGTCAAATTCACATTACAAGCTGACGGAAATACGTGGTGTTGATGCTCTTGTCGAGCTTGGCCATCTTGGCAATGCAGCCGTCCAGCGTATGGGCCACATCGTCCAGGCTGTGCCAGTTGGCGGCCTGCGGCTTGACCTCCTCCTCGAGCCAGGGGGCCACGTCGGTGTGGGAGCAGGCACCCTCGATGAGGTAGGCACCCTTGCGGGCGGCCTGGGTCTGCGGCTCGTAGCCGTCAACGCTGCCCATCATCGTCATGGTGAACACGCCCTTGCGGTTGCGCCCACCCACGATGAGCCGCACGCCCACCGGCTGCACCGAGACCGTGGCGGCCTTCTCGCGCAGGATCTTGACGACCTTCTCCAGCGTAAGGTACTGGGTCTGGTACTCGTCCACCGCGTTGATGATCTGCACGGCGGCCAGCGTGTCGCCCGCAAAACCGACCACGACGTTGCGGTTGATCTTGCGGACCTTGGGCAGGTCGTTTTTGAGGATATGGGGCTTTTCGCCGGTGATGGGTTCCTCGACATAGCGGCCATCGCTGACCATGGCGCAGAAGGTATCACCGCATACTGCTAAAATCGCACTCATTGTTTTTCGTCCTTTGTTTTTTAATGGTACGTCTATTGTAGCACGAAATGCCGCGGGGTGCAAGGCACGCTTGACATGGCCGCGGCAGTGGGGTATAATAACTATAGAAAAGGCGCTGCGACAAGCGGTTGGCCCGATCAAAAATGAGGTTTTAGGTTTTTTACCCTAAGAGCCGTCACTTTGCCGAGTGGCGGTTCTTGCTTTTTACAACAATGCTGATTGTGATGGTCTTGCGGCCAACATAAAAAGTCAATGTAAAACGCATGGTCTCACCTCCTTTACGGAAGTGTGGCCAACCGCCTGCCGTTGTGTGCAGCGCCTTGCCGTCTGTTGTGAAACAGGCGGCTTTTGTATTATAGCAGAAATTTCGACGGTATGCAAGCAAAGCTGCCCGCAGGAGAACCTTCCCCTGCGGGCAGCTTTTTTTAATTTATCGAGTCTGTAGGGGCCGGGCATGCCCGGCCCTGCCGTATAAGGCAGACGAGTGCTTGCGGAAAGCCGCGGGCCGCACATGTGCGGCCCCTACAAGGCCGCTTTTCTTTAGTTATTCTTGTAATAATTGATCAGGCAGCCGTCCGCCAGGATCCGGCGCTCGGCGTCGGTCATCGCGCCGAGCTTGACGGTGAACTTCACCAGACCGCCGTCCGGCTTGACGGCCACGGCGTCCAGCTCGTCCGCGGCCTCCAGAAGAGCCTTGCGGACGCCGGGCAGGTAGACGTAATCGCCGTTATCCAGCGCGCCGGGGTTTTCCACCAGGAACGGCAGCATGCCCCAGTTGATGCAGTTGGAGCGGTAGCGCTTTGTGGCATACTCGCAGGCAAAGTTGGCCGCGCCGCCCAGCACGCGCTGGCAGCTGGCGGCCTGCTCACGGGCGGAGCCGTCGCCGGGCTTGTTGGCAAAAATGGCCGAGCCAATGTTGGTGTTGGCCGCGTCGGGCGCGTAGCCCAGTTTCTTCAAATCGTCGTAGACACGCGCAACCTCGGCGGGCAGCTCACCTGCCTTGCGCTGTTCGTCCAGCGCCTTCACGGCCTTGGCGTTCGGCACGTAGGCCGGGTCCTTGCGGGAGAGGGTGAACTCCGCCAGCCGCAGCGGGTTGGAGCGGAAGGACGACGTCTCACCCGACGGGATCAGCTCGTCCGTCGTCGTGACGGGGTCGGTGATGTAGCTGACAATTTTGACCAGCAGATCGTCGGTCAGGGCGGGCTGCTCGGGCCAGTCCTTGATGTTCGGGCCGAATTTCAGCGCGTAGTCCGGCTCCGGATGACCCCAGCCGTTGTAGACGCGCTTGTCGTAGACACCCTGCTCAAAGTGGTAGTCGGGCACGGTGTACTCCACGTCGGTCAGCTCGCTGGCGGCGGTCAGGTAGCCGCCGTTGGCCGCGGTGGCCGCAATGGAGCGGGCGTCCATCAGGGCGACGGCGCTGATCTGGCCCTCGCCGGGCTTGGAGCCCTCGCGGTTCGGGAAGTTGCGGGTCGTGTGGCGGATGGAGAATTCGCCGTTGGCCGGGGTGTCGCCCGCGCCGAAGCAGGGGCCGCAGAAGCACTCTCGGAAGATGCCGCCGGCGGAGACAATGTCCGCCACAGCGCCGTTTTTGACCAGCTCCAGATAGGTCGGCATGCTGTCTGGATAGACGCTGAACTTGAACTCGCCGTTGCCGCAGCTCTTGCCTTTGATGATGTCCGCCACGGCGCAGATATTTTCATACGTGCCGCCGGAGCAGCCGGCCACAACGCCCTGGTCAACGTAGATGCGGCCATCGTCGCAGATCTTGCCGACGAGGTCCATCTCGACCTTGCCGCCCAGCTGCCTGTTGGCCTGGTCCTGCGCCGCCTGCAGGATCTCTTTGGCGTTGGCCTTCAGCTCGCGGATCGGGTAGGCGTAGCTGGGGTGCATCGGCAGCGCGATCATGCACTCGACGGTGGAGAGGTCCAGCTCAATGCAGCCGTCGTAGTAGGCCACGTCGGCGGGCTTCAATTCCTTATAAGCCTCGGGGCGGCCATGCTGCACAAAATATTCCTTCGTGGTATCGTCGGTCTGCCAGATGGAGGACCAGCAGGTCGTCTCGGTGGTCATGACGTCGATGCCGTTGCGGTAGTCGGCACTCAGGTTTGCCACGCCGGGGCCGACGAACTCCATGACCTTGTTCTTCACATAGCCGTTGGCGTAGGTCGCGGCAACCAGCGCCAGCGCGACATCGTGCGGGCCGACGCCCGGAGCGGGCTTGCCGGTCAGGTAGATGGCAACGACCCCGGGATAGCTCATATCGTAGGTGCGGCCCACGAGCTGCTTGGCCAGCTCGCCGCCGCCCTCGCCGACGGCCATCGTGCCGAGGGCGCCGTAGCGGGTGTGGGAGTCAGAGCCCAGGATCATCCGCCCGCAGCCGGACATCATCTCGCGGTTGTAGCTGTGGATGACGGCCATGTTCGGCGGAACATAGATGCCGCCGTATTTGTGGGCAGCGGACAGGGCAAACTGGTGGTCGTCCTCGTTGATGGTGCCGCCGACAGCGCAGAGGCTGTTGTGACAGTTCGTCATGACGTAGGGCAGCGGGAACTCCGTCATGCCGGACGCGCGGGCCGTCTGGATGATGCCGACATAGGTGATGTCGTGGCTGGTCATCGAGTCGAACTTCATGCGCAGGTCCTGCATGGAGTCACCGGTATTATGGGCCTTCAAAATGCCGTAGGCGATGGTGCCTTTTTTGGCGTCTGCCTCGGTGACGCCCGCCGGGGCGGAAGTCTGAGGCACGCCGTTTACAAGGTATACGCCGGTGTCGTGCAGCTTCATGGGAAAACCTCCATTTTTGCAAATAAGAAATAAAAAATAATAAATAATAAAGATTGTGGAGTTTTCTCCCTTTGGTCGAAAACAAAAACGTAGGGGCGGATTCCATATCCGCCCGGACACAGGCAGCCGCCTTGCGGGCGCATATAGAATGCGCCCCTACGATGCACATTTTTTGAGCGGAGCTCCAGCGACGCGATCCACCGCATTTATTATTTTTTATTTATTCTTTATTATTTGAGCACCGCTCACTCTGCCAGTCGGCTAATGATTGCCTGGGTAAACTCCTTCGTTCCCGCGGTGCCGCCGATGTCGGCAGTGACGACCTTGCCCTCCTCGACCTGGGCCAGGATGGCGGCATTGAGCTTGGCGGCCTTGTCGGTCTCGCCAAGGTCGTTCAGCATCATGGCAAAGGCCATCAGGATGGCGCTGGGGTTGGCCTTGTCCTGCCCGGCAATGTCGGGGGCAGAGCCGTGGACGGCCTCATAGATGCGGGTGCTGTCGCCGATGTTGGCGCTGGGCGCAAAGCCCAGGCCGCCGACGAGACCGGCGCACAGGTCACTGATAATATCGCCGTAGAGGTTCGGCGCGACGAGCACGTCGAACTGCTCGGGCTTCTGCACCAGCTTCATGCACAAAGCGTCGATGATGCAGTCGTCCGCGGTGATCTCGGGGTACTCCGCGGCGACCTCGCGGAAGGTGCGCAGGAACAGGCCGTCGGTCAGCTTCATGATGTTGGCCTTGTGGACTGCCGTGACCTTTTTGCGCCCGTTTTTGCGGGCATAGTCAAATGCAAAGCGGCAGATCTTCTCGCACGCGGGGCGGGTGATGAGCTTGACGCCGTTGGCGATCTCGTCGTTCAGCATATACTCGATGCCCTTGTAGAGATCCTCGGTGTTCTCGCGCACGATGACAAGGTCCACATTGTCAAAGCGGGTCGGTACGCCCGGCAGCGTGTGCACCGGGCGCAGGTTTGCATAGGTGGAAAAGCGCTGGCGCAGCTGCACATTGATGCTGCGGAAGCCCTTGCCGATGGGGGTGGCGGTGGGGCCCTTGAGTGCCCAGCCGCACGCTTCGATCGCATCCAGCGTGCCGGGGGCGATCAGCTCGCCGCTCTCGGCGGCGTACTCGGCACCGGCAGCAAACTCCTGCCATTCAATGCCGGTGTTCAGTGCGGCGGATACCTCGCGGACGCTCTCGGCAATTTCACGGCCAATGCCGTCGCCCGGAATCAGAACTGCTTTCATAAATAGTACTTTTCCCCTTTCCCTGTCTTACTCTGCATTTTCTGCGGTATACCTAACATACTACCCGGTTTAGAGCCGGTTGTCAATCCGCATTTTTACACAATAGGCACATTTTTTGCCGTCAGCTTAATTTTTTAAAGCATTTTCCCGAAAAATTTAGAAAAATTTTAAGTTTTTCTTGACGAATTTGCGGAAATGCTATAAAATCAATTTATCGGGCATATTGCTAGGGGAAGCCAACAGTGGTATGTTCCTGTATAAGTATGCAAAGTATATAAAATTGGTCAAAGAGAGGGGTACGCATGATGTATTACCCGGACGTCCCGGCCCTGGAGCCGGATGAGCTTGAGCTGCTCTGCCACGAATATCTGGAGCACAACGCCACCCTTGACCCGCATCTGGCGGATCAGATGGGCGTCAAGCGCGGCCTGCGCAATCTGGACGGCACCGGCGTGCTGGCCGGCATCACGAACGTTTCCAACGTTATCGGCTATGACAAGGAGGAGGACGGCACCATCGTGCCCATTCCGGGCCGCCTGGTCTACCGCGGCATCGACATTGACACGCTGGCCGCCGAGGCCGACGCCCATGACCGCTTCATGTTTGAGGAGGTCATCTGGCTGCTGCTGTTCGGCTCCCTGCCCACGCAGGAGCAGTACGCCAAGTTCCGCAAGCTGCTGGAGCACCACCGCGAGCTGCCCCAGGGCTTTGCCGACGACATGATCTTAAATTCGCCGTCGCCGAACCTGATGAACAAGATGGCACGAAGCGTGCTGGCCATGTACAGCTACGACGAGCACGCCGAGGACAACAGTCTGCCCAACATCCTGCGCCAGAGCATCAACCTGATTGCCGAGCTGCCCACGATGATGGTCAACGCCTACCAGATCAAGCGCCGCGTCTATGACCGGTCCAGCATGTACTTCCACCTGCCCACCGAGGGCCAGAGCACGGCGGAGCATATTTTGAGCACCTACCGCGCCGACCAGAAGTTCACCCACGAGGAAGCGCGTCTGCTCGACCTCTGCCTGCTCGTCCACGCGGACCACGGCGGCGGCAACTGCTCGACCTTCACCTGCCGCGTGCTGTCCAGCTCCGGCACGGACACCTATGCGGCCATCAGCTCGGCCATCGGTGCGCTGAAAGGCCCCAAGCACGGCGGCGCGAACCTGAAGGTCATGCACCAGCTGGATTACATTCTGGAAAATGTTGAGGACCCGTCCAACGACGACGAGGTCCGCGAGTTCCTGCGCAAGATCATCCGCAAGGAGCGCGGCGACGGCAGCGGCCTGATCTACGGCATGGGCCACGCCGTCTACACGATGAGCGACCCCCGTGCGCAGATTTTGAAAACCCACGCCAAGAGCCTGGCCTACAAGAAGGGCTACGACGAGGAGTACGAGTTGCTGTGCAGCATTGAGCGCCTGGCCCCGCAGGTCTTTGCCGAGGAAAAGCACGGCCCGAAGAAGGTCTGCGCCAACGTGGACCTGTTCAGCGGCCTGATTTACCGTATGCTCGGCATCAGCGAGGACCTGTACACCCCGCTGTTTGCGATTGCCCGTGTGCCCGGCTGGTGTGCCCACCGCGTCGAGGAGGTCGAGTTCGCGAACCGCATCATCCGCCCCGCCTACAAGTACCTCGGCAAGCCACAGGAGTACGTTCCGCTGGAGAAGCGATAAGATTGGTATTTTCCCGGTGCAAGTGTGCACCGGGATTTTTTTGCGCACAGTAGGGGCCTACCCACAAACACCCGTCCGCCGTAATCGCCCCGGAGCGGTCAAGACCGCTCCCTACAAAGCAGCCGTGAGTGTCGGTTTGTAGGGGAGGGTCTTGACTCTCCCGGGTCGTTCACGGCTGCCGCAGCGTTCACGGGAGGGATGAATCCCTCCCCTACACATGACCAGCGAAGGGGCCCCAAAATTTTCTTGCTTTTCTCCGCTGTTTTTGGTATAGTATTCTCTGTTTTTTAACCACAAGGAGATACTATTTCATGTCCGAACATGCCAATAAAAGAGAAAAGCGGCTGGCGATGCTGGTCGTGGCGGCGGTGGTGCTGTTCACGGTGCTGCTCATCGTGGAGACGTTCCGCCTGCTGCTGCCCGGGCTCTGGTCCGCGTTTTCTGCCGGGGATGAGCAGGCGCTGAGCGAATACCTGGCCAGCCAGGGGCGGCTGCGCAGCTTTCTGACGCTGTGGTTCCTGGCCGTCGTGCAGGTGCTGTCGCTCGTCATTCCGGCCATGCCGGTGCAGCTGGCGGCAGGGCTGGCCTACGGCCCGTGGATGGGCTTTCTGACGAGCTTCTCGGCCTCCGCCGTCGCCAACATGAGCGTCTACCTCATTGCACGGCGGCTCGTGCCGGTCATCCGCCGCCTTGTCGCCGACACCCCCAAGGCTGCGAAGCTGCTGGACAGCGTGCGCAGCAGCAAGGACCCCTGGTTTTACACAATTCTGGCGTTCATCACGCCGGGGCTGCCCAACGGCATCATTCCCTATGCCGCCGCCAACGCGGGGATGCGCCCGAAGCAGTTTTTAGCGGCCATCTTCATCAGTCTGCCCTTCCCCACCCTACTGACCTGCGCGGCAGGCAGCTTTATGCTGGAAGGCAACTGGCTGTTCACCGTGCTGACCGGCATTGTGCTGTTCAGCTTTGTGGGGATTCTGTTCTTCAACCGCACAAAATTCATCGCGTGGGCACATGAGGTCAAAAACAGGCATACCCAAAAGGCCGGAGCGTAAGCTCCGGCCTTTTTTCTTGCCTCCCTCTGCGAGGGAGGTGGCCCGTAGGGCCGGAGGGAGAGAACCTTGCCACAGCCCGAAATGTTTCGGATTGCCGCTAGGTTCTCTCCCCCACCGCCTGCGGGCGCAGCCCCAAGGGGGAAGGCTTTTGGGAGATTACACAAACACCGCCTGCACCAGCACCATATACAGGGCGGTGCCCACGGCGATGCTGAGCAGCGTGTTCTTCTTCCACAGGTGCAGCCCCACCACGGCGGCCCCGGCAAGCAGCTCCGGCAGGCCGTGGGTGGGGCCGAGCAGGTCCACGCCGCGCAGGCAGTAGACGACGAGCATCGCCATGATGGCGCAGGGCAGCACCCCGGCCAGATACACCACAAATTTCGGCGTGGGCCGCCCGCCGCCGAACACCACAAACGGCAGGAAGCGGATCAGCGCTGTCACGCCCGCCACAACGGCCACAAGCAGCGCACCATGTACATCAAACGGCATGGTCGGCCTCCTTTTTCTGCATAAAACCGCGCAGCACCGTCAAGGCTGCCGTGATGCCCACCATGGACGGGATCAGGAAATCGCCGCTGCCGAAAACCAGCAGACAGACCAGCGACACCCCCAGCCCCACCAGCGCAGGGGTATGGTCACGGCTGGCCTTCCACTGCTCGGTCATAACGACGAGGAACAGCGCGGTCATCGAAAAGTCGATGCCCGTCGTGTCAAACGGCAGCACACTGCCCAGCAGTGCGCCCGCCACGCCGCCCGCGATCCAGTAAAGCTGGTTCAGCAGCGACACCCAGAAATAGTATTTTTTCCGGTCCACACCCTCGGGCACGCCGCCGCTGCACACGACGGAATAGGTCTCATCGGTCAGCGCAAAAATCAGGTACGGCTTGGCCGCGCCGGTGTCTTTATAGCGTTCCAGCATCGAAATTCCGTAAAACAGATGCCGCGCGTTGACCATCAGTGTCATGATCGCCGCCGAGATCAGCGACGCGCCGCCCGCCAGCAGGTCAATTGCGACATACTGCATACTGCCCGCGTAGATCAGCCCGCTCATGACCAGCGCCCACCCCGCGCCGTAGCCCTTGCTTTGCAAGAGCACACCAAAGCCCAGCCCCAGCACGATATACCCCGCCATGATGGGCAGGGACCGCACAAAGGCGTAACGAATCGTTTTCACTTTTCTTTTCCTCTTTAACCCATTAAAGTGCTATGTTGGGTAGTATAGCACAAAAAAATTCCCCGCGCAAGCGGGGAAAAGGCATTGTTCAATAGTACCGCAAACGGGCACGGGCGGATGCTTGCACCGCTCCGGGGACCCTGCGGCTGCCGCCTTGTTTTACGCCTTCTCGCTCTCCCACCGGGCCACCAGCGGGGCGGCCACAGCGGAAAGCGCCTCCCGTGCGGTGTTGATGGCATTCACGTCCACGGGGGTCAGCTTGTCGGCCTTTTTGTGCTTCAGAACGCGCTCCAGCGTTCTTTCTGCTTCTTTGATTTTAGTACGGGTCTCGCGGTCCAGCGCCTTGCCGGCCTTGCTGCCCAGCGCGGTGTTCACGCGGTAAAGCGCGGCCTCGCCGGCGTTCAGCGCCTCCAGCGCGGCCTTGCGCTCCTTGTCCTGCCCGGCAAAGGCGGCGGCGTTCTCCTTGGCGCGTTTGATCTCGTCCTCGGTCAGGTTCGATGTGCCCGAGATCGTGATGCTCTGCTGCTTGCCGGTGTCCATGTCGCGCGCCTTGACCTTGACAATGCCGTTGGCGTCGATGTCAAACGTGACCTCGATCTTCGGCACGCCCGCCCAGGCGCGCTTGATGCCGCGCAGCGTGAAGGTGCCCAGCAGCTTATTGTCCCTGGCAAACTCGCGCTCGCCCTGCAGCACTTTAATTTGCACCGTTTTCTGGAACGGCGCGGCGGTGGTGAATACCTTGCTGAACCGCGTCGGGATCGTGGAGTTGCGCTCGATCAAATGCGTTGCCACGCCGCCGACGGTCTCGATGGAAAGGGTCAGCGGGGTCACGTCCATCAGCAGCAGATCCTCGCCGGGGCCGGAGAGCATCTCGCCGCCCAGACGTCCGGCCTGCACCGCCGCGCCCAGTGCAACGCACTCGTCGGGGTTCAGCGATTTGGACGGCTCCAGACCGGTCATCCGCACGACCTTGGCCTGCACCGCCGGGATGCGGGTCGAGCCGCCGACCAGCAAAACCTGATCCAGGTCGCTGGCCGAAAGGCGTGCGTCGCTCAGGGCGTTGCGCACGGGCAGGGCGGTGCGCTCGATCAAATCGGCGCAGAGCTCCTCAAATTTAGCGCGTGTCAGCGTAGTTTGCAGGTGCAGCGCACCGTCTGCCGCCATCGTGAGGAACGGCAGATTGATGTCGGTCTGCTTCGCGCTGGAAAGCTCTTTTTTCGCCTTTTCGGCCTCCTCGCGCAGGCGCTGCATCGCCACGCGGTCATTCGTCAGGTCCACGCCGTGTTCGGTCCTGCACCGGTCTGCCAGCCAGTTGACGATGCGCTCGTCAAAGTCGTCGCCGCCCAGAAAGTTATCGCCGCAGGTCGAGAGCACCTGCACGATGCCGTCGCCGATGCGGATGAGTGACACGTCAAATGTGCCGCCGCCGAGGTCGTAGACCATGACGGTCTGGGTGCGGCCATTGTCCAGCCCGTAGGCCAGCGCCGCGGCTGTCGGCTCGTTGATGATACGGCGCACGTCCAGCCCGGCAATGCGCCCGGCGTCCTTCGTGGCCTGGCGCTGGGCATCGTTAAAGTAGGCGGGCACGGTGATGACCGCCTCGGTGACAGGCTCACCGAGATACGCCTCGGCATCAGCCTTCAGTTTTTGCAGGATGAGGGCGCTCAGCTCCTGCGGCGTGTAGCATTTTCCGTCGATGGGCACGCGGGTCTCGCTGCCCATCAACCGCTTGACGCTGGACACGGTGCGGGGGGCGTTCGTCACGGCCTGGCGCTTGGCGGGCTCTCCCACCAGCCGTTCTCCCACCTTGGTGAACGCGACGACAGAGGGCGTCGTGCGCTGCCCCTCGGCGTTGGGGATGACGACGGGCTTGCCGCCCTCGACCACCGCCACACAGCTGTTGGTAGTCCCCAGGTCAATTCCGATTATTTTTGCCATGGTGGTGCTTGTCCTTTCAAAAAAGACACTTTTGAATCATAATTCTATTGTAGCGCCTGCCGCCGGGAAAAGTGTTGCGATTTCGTAAATAAATTGGGGCGAATTTTATAAACCTGCAGGGCCACCTTCCCCCGGGGGGAAGGCTAAGAAAATGTTGACGCACACGCCCCAACGTGCTATAGTTAGTTTAAAGCACTAAAGAGGGGGATTCCTATGGCACGCACCGCAACGGTCACCCGCAATACGCAGGAGACACAGATCACGCTGACGATTGACCTGGACGGCACCGGCAGGGCCGACCTGCACACGGGCATCGGCTTTTTTGACCACATGCTGGACGGCTTCGCCCGCCACGGCCTGTTTGATGTAAGCGTCACCTGCCGCGGCGACCTGGACGTAGACTGCCACCACACAATTGAGGACGTCGGCATTGCGCTGGGCACGGCCATAAAAGAAGCGCTGGGCGACAAGGCCGGGCTGGTGCGGTACGGCAGCTGCATGCTGCCGATGGATGAGACGCTGGCACTCTGCGCCGTCGATCTGGGCGGGCGGCCCTACTTTGTGTACGACGCCAGCTTTGCAGGCCAGAGCTGCGGCGGCATGGACACCCAGATGGCGCGTGAGTTTTTCTACGCCGTATCGTACAGCGCTATGATGAATCTGCATCTGAAGGTGCTCTACGGGGAGAATGACCACCATAAGCTGGAGGCCATGTTCAAGGCGTTTGCCAAGGCGCTGGACGCCGCGACGCGCAGAGATGCGCGGATCGACGGCGTTTTGTCCACCAAGGGGACGCTGTAAGGGAGATGCTCGGCGGCGGGAACGACGGGCGTCTATAGTATCCGCCCGCGGCCGTTTCCCGCCGTGGACAGCATATACATTAGGAGGGAAAGCAGTATGTACAAGGACATCATCGACACCATCGGCTTTGTGGAGAGCTACGACCCCGAGCTGGGCGCGGCTATGCAGCGTGAGCTGGGCCGCCAGCGGCAGAACATTGAGCTGATTGCCAGCGAGAACATCGTTTCCCCCGCTGTCATGGCGGCCATGGGCAGCGTGCTGACGAACAAGTACGCGGAAGGGTACCCCGGCCACCGTTATTACGGCGGCTGCCAGTACGTCGATCAGGTCGAGCAGATCGCCATTGACCGCGCCTGCAAGCTGTTCGGTGCGAAGTATGCCAACGTCCAGCCGCACTCCGGCGCGCAGGCCAACCTGGCCGTCTACTTTGCGCTGCTGAACGTCGGCGACACCGTCATGGGCATGGACCTGTCCCAGGGCGGCCACCTGACCCACGGCTCCCCCGTGAACATGAGCGGCAAGAACTACAACTTTGTCTCCTACGGCGTCTCCGCCGAGGATGGCCGCATCGACTACGCCGCACTGGCCAAGCAGGTCGCGAAGGTCCGCCCCAAGCTGCTGGTCGCCGGTGCGTCGGCCTATCCCCGCGCCATCGACTTTGAGAAGCTGGCCGAGATCGCCCACGGCTACGGCGCGATGCTGATGGTCGATATGGCGCACATTGCGGGTCTTGTCGCAGGCGGCCAGCACCAGAGCCCCGTGCCTTACGCCGACGTGGTCACCACCACGACCCACAAGACGCTGCGCGGCCCCCGCGGCGGCCTGATTTTGACGAACAACGAGTATATCATCAAGCGCATCAACTCCGCCATCTTCCCCGGCACGCAGGGCGGCCCGCTGGAGCACGTCATCGCCGCGAAGGCCGTCTGCTTTGGCGAGGCGCTGAAGCCGGAGTTCAAGGAGTATGCCCGCAAAATCGTTGAGAACGCGAAGGCGCTTGAAGCCGAGCTGACCGCCCGCGGCGTGAAGCTGGTCTCCGGCGGCACGGACAACCACCTGCTGCTGATCGACCTGACCGACGAGGACTGCACCGGCAAGGAGCTGGAGCACAATCTGGACGAGGTGCACATCACCGCGAACAAGAACACCGTCCCCGGCGAGAAGCGCAGCCCGTTTGTGACGAGCGGCGTGCGCATCGGCACCCCCGCCGTCACGACCCGCGGCATGGGTCCCGACGAGATGAAGGTGATTGCCGACTGCATTGCAGACTGCGTGTTTGACTTTGCGAACAAGAAGGACGAGGTCGCCAGGAAGGTCGAGGAGCTGACGAAGAAGTTCCCGCTGTATGAATAAGCCTTGATTGAAAACTTGATTAAAAAATAGAAAGCCGCTGCCTGTGGAATGCACATGGGCAGCGGCTTTGTTTGTGCGTAGGGGCGGATTCCATATCCGCCCGCAGGCGTGTGCGGCAGCGGAAGGTTTACGGATCGCCGCTGTAGGGGGCGGCATCCCCGACGCCCCGCGGAGCGGTCAAGACCGCTCCCTGCGATGCGAAAGATAAACGAGCGGCAGCGGCAAGGCTGCGGGCCGGGCATGCCCGGCCCCTACAGGGTGGCTTCGTTTGTGCGTAGGGGCGGATTCCATATCCGCCCGCAGGCGTGTACGGCGGCGGAAGGTTTACGGATCGCCGCTGTAGGGGGCGGCGTTCCCGACGCCCCGCGGAGCGGTCAAGACCGCTCCCTGCGATGCGAAAGATAAACGGGCGGCAACGGCAAGGCTGCGGGCCGGGCATGCCCGGCCCCTACAGGGGCATTCACGATAGCCACGCCCTCGCCAGTGCCTGCGCCACCTTCTCCACATCGTCCTCCTTCAGGGCCGAGTACCCCGCTACCACGGTATCCGCCCGGCAGAGCTCGGGCCGGGCGAGATAATACTCACTCAGGCCGCGCAGCCGCACGCCCTGCTGTGCCGCGGCGGCGACCATGGCACGCTCGCCGCCGGCCCCCGGCAGCGTCAGCAGAAAATGCAGCCCGCTGTGTACGCCGTCCAGCTCCACGCCCGGCAGCGCCGCGCGCAGCGCTGCCGCAAACGCCTCCATGCGGCGCTTGTAGGCAAGGCGCATCCGGGCAAGATGCCGCGTGAAATACCCGCCCGCCATGAACTCGCAAAGCGTCTGCTGCTCAAAGCGGCTGACCGTGTTGGCGTAGGTCGCAAAATCCCGGCGATAGCGCGCCAGCAGGCTTTGCGGCAGCACCATGCAGGCAATGCGGATGCCCGGGGCCAGACTTTTTGAAAACGTCGTCAGGTAGACCACCGGACCGTCCGGGCCCGCCATGCCCTGCAAACTGGGCAGAGGGCGCGTATCAAAGCGGAACTCCGAGTCGTAGTCGTCCTCCAAAATGTACCGCCCGGGCCGGGCCGCTGCCCAGGCCAGCAGCTGGGCGCGGCGGGTCGCAGGCATCGTAACACCCGTCGGAAAGTGATGACTGGGCGTCAGATAGCAGAGGTTTGCGCCGCTTTTTTCCAGCGCGTCGGCGGGCAGGCCCTCGCGGTCAATGTCCACCAGCGTGCAGGGAATGCCGCTGTTCTGCAGGACCGTCCGCGTGCGGAAGTAGCCGGGGTTCTCGATGGCCGCCATACCGTCGCTGAACAGGTGCGCTAGGCACCCGAGCAGATACTCAATGCCCGCGCCAACGACGATCTGCTCCGGCGTGCATTCCACACCGCGGTACACCGACAAATATTCCGCGATCTGTGTGCGCAGCGGGGCGTCGCCCTGCATTTCGCCGCGCTGTAAAAGCTCGGGCCTCTGGTAGAGCAGCTCCTTCTGGATGCGTCCCCAGCTGCGCGCCGGGAACAGCGCCGTGTCCACGCTGCCGGTGGATAGGTCGTAGACCGGCTGCGGCGCGGCGGGCGGCTGCGGTGCAGGGGCGGCGGGTGCGCGGCGGGCGCGGCTGTGCAGCATGCCGTAGGTCTTTTGCACATAAAAGCCGCTGCGGGGGCGCGGCTCGGCCAGACCCTCGGCGGCCAGCATCTGGTAGGCGGCGTCCACCGTGTTGACGCTGACGCCCTGCTGCGCAGCCATCGTGCGGCGGCCCGGCAGCGGCGTTCCGGGTGCGCGCTGGCCGGTGCGGATCTCATCCGCCAGGGCGGCGTACAGCTGCTCATACAGCGGCGTTTTTTGGTCGGCATCCAACTCTATCATGACAGTCCTCCGCACTGGCCCCATAAAAAATTTAAAAACTGAGCATTTATTCAGAGCCAGAAATCAGTATAATAAAAACATACCTTCCCGGAAGGAAAATGTCAATAGAGGTGTACGAAACTATGTCTACCGCAACGATGTGGCTGCTGCTGTTCGTTGTAGCAGCCCTGGCACTGCTGATCGCAGCGCTGACCAAAACGAAATTCACCGTGCAGAAAATCAGCATCATCGGCATCATGGCCGCGATGAGCTTTGTCGCGTATGAGTTCTTCCGCATTCCGAACGTCTTTGGCACGGGGTCCAGCTTCCATCTGGGCAACACCTTCACGGCGCTGACCGCCATGCTGCTGGACGGTGTGTCCGGCGGTCTGGCCGGTGCCATCGGCCTGGCGCTGGCCGACGTTGTCGCCGGTGACCCGGGCTACGCCATCACGACCTTTATTCTGAAATTCATCATCGGTCTGGTCTGCGGCGCGGTGTCCCACAAGGTCATCCACCTCAGGACCTTCCCCACCGGCAGCAAGCTCAAGTACGTGGCCGCCGTCACGGCGTCGGCCTTCAGCGGCCTGCTGGTCAACGTGTTCACCGACCCGTTCATCGGCTACTTCCGCAACCTGTACATCTTTGGCCAGCCCGCGGAGTTCGTCTCCGTCGTGACCAAGATCGCCAGCGGTGTGACGCTGGTCAACTCCCTGCTCTCCACCGTCTGCGCCGTTGTCCTGTACATCGCCCTGCGCCCCGCCCTGGAGAAGGCACATCTGCTGCCGAGGGAGTGATTCTCCCAAAGCCTTCCCCCTGGGGGGAAGGTGGCCCCGCAGGGCCGGATGAGGGGGAAGCCTTTTAACACAGCTATCCTCATTTCTGTTTACCCCCGCTTCGGCGGGGTTTTTGTTTTGCGGCAAATTATGTAAAAATTGCAAAAAGACTGGCGTTCCGGTGGGAAATGGTGTAAAATGAATTTACATATTGTGTAAACACTCCATGCTCCCACGCGAAAGGAGCCTTTCATGGCAGGCAAAACCAAATCACAAAAGAAAAAAGCGCTGGATATGCGCAGCAAGATGTATCTGGTGCTGGCTCTGTGCAGCGTCATGCTGCTGGTCAGCGTCGGCATCTCGCTGGTGCTCATCGGCGGCATCGACCTCGGCGGCGCGGACGCCCAGAGCGTGTCCACCGTGGACAGCGCGTCCATGGTCGTCGAGAGCGGCTATAATAAAGAGGAAAACACCATTGATACCCAGGCCTACACCTCCACGATCCTTGAGCAGGCCGCCGACGCGGGCGACAGCTATGTGGACGAGACGCTGTTTCTGGGCGACAGCAACACAGCCCGCATGTACCGCATGTTCGACTATTGCAGCTACGACAACGCCATCGGCTCGGTGGGCATGACCGCCAAGAGCCTGGCGACATTTGCCTGCGTGCAGGTAAGCACTTCGTCCGGCTACATCACGATGCCCCAGGCCGTGGCGAAATTGCAGCCGCGCCGGGTCATCCTGACCTTCGGCACGAACGACCTGAACCCCGGCTATAAGGCCGCGGACTTCGTCAAAAACTACCAGACCGGCATCGAGGCCATCGTCACCGCCTACCCCAGCGTGGACATCATCGTCAACGCCATCCCGCCCATCGGGCAGCAGCACTCCAACCAGAGCCTGACCCAGACCCAGGTGGACGAGTACAACAAAGCGCTCGTCGAAATGTGCAAGGAGAAGGACTGGAAGTTTCTGAACAGCGCCGAGGTGCTGAAGGATTCCGTCACCGGCTACGCCAAGAGCGGCTATGTAGAGACGAGCGACGGCATTCATCTGACCCGCACGGCGATGGACGCGCTGTTCAACTACATCCGCACCCACAGCTACATTACCGAGGATGACCGCCCCGCGCTGACGACGATCCCGAAGCACACCGGCGACAAGGACGCCGTGGTCTACACGGTGCCGGTGGTCAGTTCCTCCAGCACCGCCACGGCGACGGCCACGCCCGAGCCGACGGAGGAGCCCGCCGACAGCGAGAGCACGAGTGACAGCTATGTGGAGACCACGCCGACGCCGACCCCCGAGGTCACGGCCACCCCGTCCCCGACACCCGAGGTGACACCAACTCCCCCGGAGTCAACTGAGCCGACACCGACACCCCCAGAGTCAACTGAGCCGACACCAACTCCCCCAGAGTCAACTGAGCCGACACCCACGCCCCCGGAGAACACCTCCGATGCAGATGTTCCCGCCGGGAATGACGGAACTCAACCTACATAAAACACCGACCCCCGCAGCACCTGACGCTGCGGGGGTCTTTTTCTTATGGTTTTTTGCCGAGCAGCTCGGTGCGGATATGCCGGAAGCAGGCGTCCTCGCCCTCGTCGCGCAGAATCAGCAGGCAGGTCTCCAGCTCCTTGCGGGTCTCGGGGTGCAGGATGTAGTGGTCCCTGCTGCGGTCATAGTACTCCCACGCCGCGGCGTCGGTGTACTTGTCGCCCTTATAGTTCTTGCTGGCGGCAATGCGGTCACAGACCATCTCGGCCACGTAGCGGGCGGGCATCCGCATACCGGCCATGGCATGGTCGCCGTCCGGCGCGTAGTCGATCCAGTATTCCAGATGGTGCTTGTTGCGGCCCTTATGGTGCAGCCAGGCGGCGCTGTAGCCCTCGGCCTGGCGCTGGGCGTTGTTGGGGCTGCACGTCCCCTGCCAGTATTTGGCCCCGGCCCAGAACTCCACGGGGGCCAGCTTGCTTAAATCATGGGTCAGGCCCTGCCAGTACAGCCCGCAGCGGAAGCAGTTTTTCATCACCAGCATTTTGTGATGGCGGATCGTTTTGTAGTGTTTAATGGGATGCCACAAGGTCTTTTTTCCTCCCCGGGATCATGAGTTTTGCCAGCACCGGCAGCAGCATACAGCTGATCGGCACAAACGCAAAGTGCCACAGCATCGGTACAAGGTGGGTATGGATCGCAGCGTGCGCCTTGGACAGCACCATCCAGGACGCCGGGGCCGCCAGCCCCAGCCCCCAGACGATGCACGGCGGCACCAGCTGCGCCGCCGTGCCGCGGCGCAGGCAGACAACAACGCTCACCGCGCCGACCAGCAGCGCAAACAGCAGCAGCTGCCATGCCGTGACGCTGACGGGCCCGAGCTTCAAAAGCGGCTCCGTACTCTCACGGAAATACTGCGCGAGCACCTGCGGCACGTTCACGTCCCGCACCGCGCCGTCCGTCAGGCTGACGCGGTCCGTGACGGCCCGGGTCATGTTTTGCCAGGCGTCCGCCGCGCTGCCGAAGCAGAGCCATTCCTGTGCGAACCAGAGCGCCAGCGCCGCAGTCACACCGCCCAGCGCCGAGACACCCGCCCCGACGGTGCGGCCCAGCCAGACGAGCGCGCCGTGCGGGTCGCGCCGCACAAAATACGCCTTGGCGGCAGCATAGCAGAGCGGGATCTCACACAGGATCAAAAATGTTGTGATAAATTCAAACCCACACATGCAGCGCACCATGCAGGCGGCGGCCACCAGCGGCCAGCACCCGCGGGGCGTTTTGCCGCACACGCGGGTGCAATGGCAGAGCCAAAGCGCCGCCAGCAGCGGCAGCAGCCAGGTCCACAGGCACCAGTACAGGTCCTTCATGCCGCGCTGCAGCCAGGGGGCCAGCAGCACCGACGCAAACCCGAACGCTGCCGCCAGCGGGCCGAATTCTTCCCACACGGCCAGCGCCACAAGCAGCTCCGCCGCGTAGAACAGCGTGCTGTTCAGCCAGTAGAGGGCGGTCTCCCGCGCCAGACCGTCGGGCAGCCAGTACCGCAGCAGACGGTTGACCCTGCCGAACAGCCAGCCCTGCAAGCCCGACTGGTGGGTGTAGGGGTGGAACGCCGCCGCGTCGGTGGGGGTGTCGTCCCGGAACAGTGCGCGGTTCGTGTCGTCGCTCCAATCGTCGGTGTAGACACCCAGAAAGCCGCCGGGGGCGTACTGCCCCTGCTCCATCTGGTGGATGCGGCCATAGACGAGCGTCTGGGAGCCTGTATCCCACACGCCGGTCAGGTAGGCGCTGGCATTGTGCCGCACCGTGGTCAGCAGCGCGGCCAGCGCCAGCACTGCCAGCAGGGTCGCCGCGCCGCGCAGGGGTGCGGGCAGCGTCTGCCATATTCCTTTTGCTTTTGTCAATGTTATCGATCCCATTTGTCGCACAGCGCAGCGATCTGGCTGGCAAATTTTGCAAGGTCCTTGTTGGCCCCGCCCTGGTTGTGGCGGATGACCTCCAGCAGGCGCTGGCCCATGTTGGCCAGACGGTCATAGGCCGCGCTGGTGCGCACGGTCTCGGCGGATTTTGTCTTGATGATCTTCCGGGTGTTGCCGACCTCGGCGCAGGCGACGCGGCCCTCGGCGGCGATCCAGATCGAGCCGTTGTAGGGGGCGTCGGCCTCGTAGCCCTCCTCCTTCAGATGGTTGGCCCAGTGCTCGGCGACGGCGTCCTCGCCGTGGTTGACAAAGACGAACTTCGGCTTTTCGTCAAAGGCGCGGAGCCAGGCTTCCAGCCCGTCCTTGTCGGCGTGACCCGAAAGCCCGCCCAGCTGCGCAATGCGGGCCCTGACCTGCACCGGCTCGCCAAAGAGCTTGACCTCCTGCGCACCGTTGACCAGCGCGTTGCCTAAGGTGCCAGGGCTTTGGTAGCCGACGAACAGCACCGTACACTCGGGCCGCCAGAGGTTATATTTTAAGTGGTGGCGAATGCGGCCCGCGTCGCACATGCCGGCGGCGGAGAGGATGACCTTGGGCGTCGGGTCGCCGTTGATGGCCATGGATTCTTCTTTCGTCTCGCTGACGTGCAGACCCGGGAACTGCAGGGGGTTTTGGCCGCTCTGCACCAGGGCGAGGGCTTCGTCGTCGTAGCACTCGGCAAAGTTTTCCCGGAAGATCGTGGTGGATTTGCTCGCCAGCGGGCTGTCCACAAAGACCGGGAAGTTTTCATGGCCCTTGATACGGCCCTCGGCCTTGATCTGGCGGACAAAATACAAAAGCTCCTGCGTGCGGCCCACGGCAAAGCTGGGGATGACGACATTGCCGCCCTTGTCGAACGTCGATTGCAGCACGGCGCTCAAATCGCCGATATAATCCGGTTTCGGGCCGTGGCTGCGGTCCCCGTAGGTGGATTCCATGACAAGGTAATCCGCGTGGCCCGGGTTGGACGGGTCCTTGATGAGCGGCTGATGGGTGTTGCCGATGTCGCCCGAGAAAACGATGATCTCCGGCGTGCGGCCCGGCTCCGCAATGCGCAGCGAGACGGACGCGCTGCCCAGCAGGTGCCCCACATCGGTAAAGCGCATCTCGATTTTGCCGGTTGGCCCGTCGAACAGCGTCTGCCACGTCTCATAGGGGCAGGGCACAAACTGCTTCATGACGTTCTGCGCGTCCTCGACGGTGTAGTCCGGCTCGATCATCTCGGCACCGCTGCGCATGGCCTTGCGGTTTTTCCACTCGGCCTCCTGCTCCTGAATGTGGGCGGAATCCTCCAGCATGATGGCGCAGAGGTCGCGGGTCGCATCGGTGGTATAGATGGGGCCGCGGTAGCCGTTTTTGTACAGGTACGGGATGCGGCCCGAGTGGTCGATGTGCGCATGGGTCAGCAGCAGTGCCTCATAGGTGCCGGGCGCGCAGGGCAGGTCGGCGTTCTCATACACGTCGCGGCCCTGCTCCATGCCGCAGTCGATCAGAAAGCGGTGTCCCGCCGCCTCCAGCTGTGTGCAGCTGCCGGTCACTTCCCGGTCAGCGCCTAAGAATGTGAGCTTCATGTGGGAGAACCTCCTTTATTTGGGGATGTTGGGGGGGGAAACCCGGGAATGGGCGGCCACGGAAAGCCCGTCGGGACCCTTCAGGCCTCGCAAGCTCGGCCAGCTCCCCTAAAAGGGGAGCCTTTTTGCGCGGGCGGAGCCCGCGGGGAAAGCCTCCCCATCAGGGGAGGTGGCCGCGAAGCAGGCCGGAAGGGTTCGGGAAGTTGGCGGGTGGCTGCCCGTTGATGAGAGGCCACGGTCAGTTGCGGGCGGCATATATGCCGCCCCTACAGAGCAGTGATTTAAAGCAGAGGCCATCGCGGGAACAGCAGCCGTTAAAAACCGCGGGGGTTCGGGGGAACACCCGACTCAAAAGTGGAGGAAAGCTCGGCGGCGTTAAGAACGGACAGTAATACTGCGTGCGTTTAGCCGCCGAGACTTCCGACTTCCGCTTTGGGGTTCTTAGGGGCGTGCAGCCCCTAAGTCGCGGGTCCGCTGCGTCGAAACAGCGGCAGTTTTCTTTGGTTCTTTCTTTTGCTGCCAAAAGAAAGAACAACCTTCCGGGAGACTGCCGTTAATCCTTTAGCCGCGTCTCCCGACTCCGTACTGCGGGGCCTCCGGCAGCACAAACTCTGTGGTAAAGTTGGCGGTCAGGTCGTTGATGTTCATCCGAACACTCCAAAAGACATCGCCGTAATCGCGCAGGACCGTGTACTCCGCACCCAGACCGGCCAGAGTCGCCGTGTCGGTGACGATGTAGACTACATCCCCCTCTGGGGCGTACTCGGTCAGACTGTTCTGGTAGACGCGGCTGACCGTGCCGCCGTCGGCCAGCGCCCGGGCGGCTTCTGCGGTGGTGCTGACCAGCTGAATGCGCGCTGTCGCGGGCAGGGCGGCCATCAAATCCCCGCGGGTGATCTCGCCGTATTCCGGCTCGGTCACACCGCCCGCGAACGCCTCGACGGACGCCCCCTCCGGCAGCCCCGTGGCCGGGTCATTTGTGACGATCTCGGCGTAGAGCGCCGCCAGATAGTTGCCGAAGCTGATGGTTTTGTTGGCGTCGGGGTTCGCCGCGTAGGTGAACAGCGGCGTGTAGAGGATGCTCTGGTCGTCGGCGTCCAGCGTGGCGATCTCCGCCGCGGCGCTGGTATAGGCGTCCGCACCGGCCTGCTGGGCCTCGTCTGCCGTCTCGGTGGGGGCGGTGGTGTCACTGCCGCCCACGGCCTCGGTGTCCTTGCCGGGGTCGGCGGCATCGGCAGCGGTGTCGGCCTGCGCGGCGTCGGCGGTGCTCATCGCCAGCCAGGTGGCGCGGCGGCTCTCCATCTCGGCAGCCGCCACAGGCTGCCGGAGCTCGACGCGGCAGCCGCCGCCCTGGGTAAAGACCAGGTCCAGCTGCGCCACGCCGGTCAGACCCAGGTCCGCGCCCAGCACGTTCGTACCGTTTTCCGCCGTTGTGCCGTCAATAATAGCCGTCACGCCCTGGCTCAGCAGGGCCTTCTGCCAGTCGCCCGCCGGGGCGGTGGAGACAATCGCAAGGATGGCATCGCACCCGGCGTTCTGCAGGGCGGTGATCTGCTCGGCGGCGGTGTCGTTCCAGTCGCGGGCCGTGATGAACTCCCCGTTGGACGCCGAGATGACCGCGGCCTGCGCCGGATCGTTCAGCACAAAGAAACCGATTTTATACCCCGCGCGCTCCACGACAGTGTACCGGCCATTGGTCACGCGGTTGCGGCTCCAGCTTGTGGAGCGGTAGAACACGGCGGTGCCCTCGTTGTTCAGCAGGTTGGACGCCAGCGACGGGCCGCTGCCCATGTTGGCGTCGCTGACCAGGCGGGTCGTGCCGTAGGCAAAGTCGGTCAGCGCCATGGCGTGCAGGTCGTACCCCGCCGCCGAGAACGCCGACAGCATATCCATGCCGCCGGTCAGGCTGGCGCTCTCGGTGCCGTGCAGGCTGTCGCCCGCGTCCAGCAGGATGGAATCCGGTGTCGCGCCCTTGAGCGCGGCGGCGTCCGCCAGCGTGGCGCGGTCCCCGCGCAGGCCCGCCGTAGCAAAGATCGGGACCGTGATGTCCCCGACCCGCACGCGGCAGGTCAGGCTCTCAGTGCCGTCGGCCAGCGTGGCCGTGATAGTGCATTCCCCGCTGTCGGTGCGGGCGCGGACCGTGCCGTTTTTGTCCACAGTGGCCACGGTCTTGTCGCTCGTCGTCCAGTAGACCCTGCGTCCGCCGTCCTTCTCGCCCGGCTCGTTCGTCGCCAGCGTGGCGTAGGCGTCCTTGCCGTCCATGTGCAGCTCGTCGGTGTAGGTATCGTTCAGGAGCACCGGCGCGGCGGTCTTGCCGTTGCAGGCGGATACACCGGTAAATTTGAACGGTCTCATGACAAAATCCAGATCCACCGTTTCACTCTGGGCACCGTAGTCCGCGCCCGGGGCGCTGAAGGTGCACTGCCACATATCGTAGGTGCCCGCGTAGTCCAGATCGTCGGAGAACCGCGCGATCCAGAGGTTGTCGCGCCATTTGTCAAAGGCAGGGTCCGTCATGCGGGCGCGCACCCAGTTGCGGGAGGCATACAGCCCCTGCGCACCGGTGTAGCCGTACTCGGTCAGGCGGTCAAAGAACGCCTGCGTGATCTCGGCCATCTCGGAGGGGAAAACGCCGCTGATGTACTTATCCTCGAGGTCGTAGTAGACCGGGTAGCTCAGCCGGTAGGGCGCAGCGGTGTAGTCGTCCAGCCCCTCCTGCGGCGGGGCGGTCAGGCCCAGCAGCCGCGCGACGTGGTCGGCCTCGCTGCGGGCCTCCTCCACCGTCGTGGCGTAGGAATAAAGGTACGCGCCGAACGGGATGCCCAGCCGGGTGCATTCGTCGGCGTTGCGCCGCCACTGGGGGTCATCCTGCGCCCAGTTTTCCTCCTGGCCGTCCCACTCGCCGCCGAAGCCGCAGCGGATGATGGCAAAGTCGATGCCGGCAGCCTTGGCCTTTTCCCAGTCGATCTCGCCTTGGAACTTGGATACGTCCATGCCTTTGAGCACCGCGGCGGGCATGGCCAGGCCGCTTGTGTTGAAGTAGTAGCCCAGATCGTTCTTCTGCCAGGCCGCGGCGGGCGTGCCGAAGTCCGCCTCGGCGGGGCCTCCCTCCTCTGCCGAGCAGCGCACCAGCACCACCGACACAATGACCACGACCAGCAGGCAGAGCAAACACAGCCCCAGCACAAGGCGGCTGCGGCGGCGTTTGGCGCCGGGACGTTTCTTTTTCTTCGGCGGCGGGGGCGCGTCGGGGCGCGGGGCCGTTTGCCCGGCCTGCGGGGCGGGCGCAGCCGTCCGGGCAGGGCGGCGGTAGACTTTGCGTTCTTCTGGCACGGTGCGTTACCTCTCTTGGGCAGATTTTATGCTGTGGATAGATAATATTAGTGTAGCATTTTGTCGAAGAAATTACAATCGGAAACGCGGGATATTGGGGAATTTTTACAGAATAAAAAAGCGGCGGCCAGCTCCCTGACCGCCGTTCTTTGCCTTTCCCCTCGAGGAAAGCCTTATAACTCCCTGCACGTCCAAAAATAATACGGCACCTCAAACGCCAGCATGACGCACCAGCCGAAGGCACAGGCAAAGGCGATACCGGGCAGGCCCACCCGCGGGGCCAGCACCGCAGCAGCGGCAGCGCGCAGCCCCGCCTGTATGCAGGTGCCGATCAGCGTCGTCGTCATCTTGCCCATGCCGCGGTAAAAGCCCTGGAAACCGTTCGTCAGCGCGGGCAGGGCGTAGAACACCGCCATGCAGCCCAGATACGTGCTGCCCAGTGCAATGACGTCGGCGGCCCCCTCCCCTGCCACAAACAGGGACAGGATGCCCCGGCGCAGCAGCAGCGTCAGGCTGCCCATCAGCAGCCAATAGCCCAGCTCCAATCGCAGGCCCACCGCAAAGCCGCGGCGGATGCGGGCTGTCTGCCCGGCGCCGCGGTTCTGGGCAATGTAGGTCGTAATGGCCGTGGCAATGCTCTGCTCCGGCGTGAAGGCAAAATCGTCCACCCGCGTGACCGCGTTGAACGCCGCGATAGCCCCGACCCCCAGCGCGTTGACCTGCCCCTGAATGAGCACCTTGCAGATCGGCTGCACGGCCTGCTGCACCGCCGTCACCGCGCCGTAGCGCAAAATCGGCCCCAGCAGATCGCGGCGGATGCGCCACTGCCCGTGCCCGGGGCAGAGCTCCGGCACGCGGCGTGCCATGTAGACGGCGGCCAGCAGCGCGCTGGCGGCCTCGGCCACGACAGTGGTCACGGCGCTGCACACAATGCCGAAGCCCAGCCCGCCAATTAAAATGAGATCCAGCACCGCGTTGAGCACGGCGGAGAACGCCAGGAATTTCAGCGGCGTTTTGCTGTCGCCGACACTTTTCAGGCCCGCCGCCAGCGCGTTATAGAAAAACGTGAACGGCGCGCCCAGGAACGTGATGCGCAGGTAGATGCCGGTGATGCCAAAAATCGAGTCCGGCACGGCCAACGCGCGCAGGATCCACGGCGTCAGCGCACAGCCCAGCACCGCGGCGGCACAGCAGAGCGCCGCGCCGAACAGCAGCGTCGTTGCCAACGTCTCTTTTAAGCGGGCGGTCCGCTTTGCGCCGAACGCCTCACTCATCAGTACGCCCGCGCCGATGCACAGGCCGCTGATGGCCAAAATCACCAGATTCATGACCGGCCCGGCCACGCCCTCGGCGGCCAGCGCGTCCTGCCCGATGAACCGCCCCGCGATGATGGAATCCACCGCATTGTACGCCAGCTGCAGCCAGTTTCCTAGCAGCAGCGGCACCGCATACAGAAAGAGGTGCCCCAGCGGGGCACCCTTGGTCATATCACGCATGATTTACTTTTTGTCCTCTTCGGTCTCGGCGACGATGTAGATGGGGCGGTGCTTGACCTCCAGGTAGGTCTTGGCGAGGTACTCGCCCACAATGCCGGTGCAGAACAGCTGGACGCCGCTGCACAGCAGGATGATGCAGACCATGCTGGGCCAGCCAGAGGTCGGGTCGCCGAACATCAGCGCGCGGACGACGACAAAGAGGATGCCGATGAACGCGAGGATGCAGAACAGCACGCCCGCCCCCGCCGCGATCAGCAGCGGCGTGGTCGAGAAACCGACGATGCCCTCGATGGAGTACTTGAACAGGCCCCAGAAATTCCACTTGGTCGTACCGGCGACGCGCTCGATATTCTCATAGTCGAACCACTTGGTCTTGAAGCCGACCCAGCTGAAAATGCCCTTGCTGAAACGGTTGTACTCGGCCATGCTGAGCACAGCGTCGGTCATTTTGCGGCTCATCAGGCGGAAATCACGCGCACCGTCGACAATTTCCGTATCGGACATCTTGTTGATGATCTGGTAGAACTTGCGGGCAAACCAGCTGCGCAGCGGCGGCTCGCCCTTGCGGGTCGTGCGGCGGGTGGCGGCGCAGTCGTACTCGCCGGTCAGCAGCGTGTCCAGCATCTGCGGCAGCAGCGCGGGCGGGTCCTGCAGATCGGCATCCATCGTGGCGACGTAATCGCCCTTGGCAGCCTGTAAACCCGCGTAGATACCGGCCTCCTTGCCGAAGTTGCGGCTGAACGAGACATACCGCACGCGGGGGTCCTGCGCGTGCAGCTCACGCGCGACGCGCAGCGTGCCGTCGCGGGAGCCGTCGTCCACAAAGATAAACTCAAACTCCGCGCCGTGGCTGGCTTTCATCTCCTCCGCCACGCGGGAGGCTTCTTTATAAAAAAGCGGCATCGCTTCTTCTTCATTGTAACAGGGTACGATCAGACTGATGAGCATGGTAGGACCTGCTTTCGTCAAAGTATTTGTTGGTTTTATTATAGCGTAGTTTGGGCGGTTTGTAAACAATGGATGTAGGAGGAGCCCTAAGCCTTCCCCTTTGGGGGAAGGTGGCCCCGCAGGGCCGGATGAGGGGCAGGTGTGCCATTGCCGCCCGTTTACGGACTGCTGTGGGTAAGTTTCCCCTCATCAGTCAGCGGGCGGGGCCGCTGACAGCTTCCCCCAAGGGGGGGGAGCCGCTCTGACTGAATGGCTTCTGCAACACAAAAAAGGCAGAGCCTTCGCTCTGCCTTAGAGTGCTTATAAAATTTTAGCCTTTGACCGCGATATTGACCAGCTTGCCCTTGACATAGATCTCCTTGGCAATGGTCTTGCCGGCGATGGCTTCGGCTACGGCGGGCTCGGCCTTGGCGGCGGCGATGGCGTCCGCGTTCTCGATGGCGGCGGGCACCTTGATGCGGGCCTTGACCTTGCCGTTGACCTGCACGGCGATTTCAATCGTCTGCTCGACACACTTGGCCTCATCGTAGGTCGGCCAGGCGTGGTAGGCCAGCTGCTCGGTGTGGCCCAGCTGCTGCCACAGCTCCTCGGTCATGTGGGGCGCAAACGGGTTCAGCAATTCCAGCAGCAGCTCGTACTCGGCCTTGGTCGCACCCCCCTGATCGCTCAGCGCGTTGACGTAAATCATCAGCTGGGCAATGGCGGTGTTGGCCTTCAGCGCGTCAATGTCCTCGCCGACCTTCTTGATGGTGCGGTTGGCAACGGCCTCCAGCTCGGGGCGGACGCCCTCACCGGGAACGAGCTTTTCGCTCATCGACCAGATCTTATCGAGGAAGCGCTTGCAGCCCTTGATGGAGGAGGTGTTCCACGGGGCGGCCTTCTCAAAGTCGCCGATGAACATCTCATACAGGCGCAGCGTGTCGGCGCCGTACTCGTTGACCACATCGTCGGGGTTGACGACGTTGCCGAGGGACTTGGACATCTTGACGATGGGGTGCTCGGCCATCTCGCCGTACTTCTCGACAAGGGCCTTGCGCGCGCCCTTCTCGTCGCCGTACTCGGCCAGCAGGCGCTTGCGCTCGGCATCGGGCTGGTTCTCAAAGGCATGGGGGTTCAGGCCCAGGATCATGCCGTGGGAGGTACGCTTCTGGTACGGCTCCTTGGTGGGCACAACGCCGATGTCATACAGGAACTTGTGCCAGAAACGGCTGTACAGCAGGTGCAGGGTGGTGTGCTCCATGCCGCCGTTGTACCAGTCCACGGGGCTCCAATACTCGAGCGCCTCCTTGCTGGCGATGGCGTCGTGGTTCTTCGGGTCGCAGTAGCGCAGGAAGTACCAGCTCGAACCGGCCCACTGGGGCATGGTGTCGGTCTCGCGCTTGGCGGGGGCACCGCAGCAGGGGCAGGTCGTGCTGACCCACTCGGTATGGCGCGCCAGCGGGCTTTCGCCGTTCTCGCCCGGCTCAAAGTCCTTGATCTCGGGCAGGCGCAGGGGCAGCTCGCTCTCGGGCAGGGGCACCCAGCCGCACTTGTCGCAATAGACCATGGGGATAGGCTCGCCCCAGTAGCGCTGGCGGCTGAACACCCAGTCGCGCAGCTTGAAGTTGACCTGCTTGTGGCCCTTGCCGTTCTCCTCGAGCCAGGCGTACATCTTGTCCTTGGCATCCTCAACGGACAGGCCGTTCAGGAAGTCGGAGTTGACGAGCGTGCCGGTGGCCACGTCGGTGAAGGCCTCCTTGTCGAGGTCGCTGGGCACAGTGCCCTTGACGACCTCGATGATGGGCAGGCCGAACTTTTTGGCAAACTCCCAGTCGCGGGTGTCGTGGGCGGGCACGGCCATGATGGCGCCGGTGCCGTAGGTTGCCAGAACGTAGTCGGAGATAAAGATGGGGATCTCCTTGCCGTTGACGGGGTTGATGCCCTTGACGCCCTCGATGACGACGCCGGTCTTGTCTTTATTCAGCTCGGTGCGCTCGAAGTCAGACTTGCGGGCGGCCTCCTCCTGATAGGCGGCGACGGCGTCGGCGTTCCGGATAAGGCCCGCGTCGACCCACTTTTTGATGAAAGCGTGCTCGGGGCTGATGACCATGTAGGTCGCACCGAACAGCGTGTCCGCGCGGGTGGTGTAGACTGTCAGGGTATCGCCCGCGGTGGTGTCGAAGTTGATCTCGGCACCGTGGCTGCGGCCGATCCAGTTGCGCTGCTGGGTCTTGACGCGGTCGATGTAATCGACGTCGTCCAGGTCGTTGATCAGGCGGTCTGCGTAGGCCGTGATCTTCAGCATCCACTGGCTCTTGTTCTTCTGGACAACGGGGCTGCCGCAGCGCTCACAGACGCCGTTGACGACCTCCTCGTTGGCCAGAACGACCTTGCAGCCGGTGCAGTAGTTGACGGTGGTCTCCTTCTTGTAGGCAAGGCCCTTCTTGAACAGCTGGATGAAGATCCACTGCGTCCACTTGTAGTACTCGGGGTCGGTGGTGTTGATCTCGCGGTCCCAGTCAAAGGACAGGCCCAGCGCCTTGAGCTGGCTCTTGAAGCGGGCCACATTCTGGGCGGTGACGATCTCGGGGTTGATATGGTTTTTCAGGGCGTAGTTCTCGGTAGGCAGGCCGAAGGCGTCCCAGCCCATGGGGTACAGGACGTTATAGCCGCACTGACGCTTTTTGCGCGCGACGATGTCCAGCGCGGTGTAGCTGCGCGGATGGCCGACGTGCAGGCCCGCGGCGGACGGGTACGGGAACTCGACCAGCGCGTAGAATTTCGGCTTGGAATGGTCGATCTCGGCATGGAAGGTATCCTCGTCCTCCCAGACCTTCTGCCATTTGGCCTCAACTGTTTTAAAGTCGTATTTCATAAATTTCTCCCCACAGATAAATTTTTGATGGGTCGCAGCCTTCTTAAAGCCTTCCCCCGAGGGGCTGCGCCCGCAGGCGCGTGTCGGAGCGCAACCGCCGAAGGCGGCTCTTAGCGCGTAGACTGAAGGTGGCCCCGCAGGGCCGGATGAGGGGCGCGTGTGCCGCCGCTGCCCGTTTATAGGCTGCCGCGGGAAAGTCTGCCCTCATCAGTCAGCGGTCGGGGCCGCTGACAGCTTCCCCCGAGGGGGAAGCCGTTCCGCATTTTTACTGCTCGTCCGCACCTTCGTCCGGCATCCACTCGCTGGCGGGCACAACCGTGGCATCGGCCCAGAGGTGCTCGAGGTCGTAGTAGTCGTGGGCCTCCTGCGTAAAGACATGAACGATGACGCTGCCGTAGTCCAGCAGCACCCAGCGCTTGCCGTCGTGGCCCTCGGTGCGCAGCACCTTGACGCCCTCGCGGTCCAGCTGGAACTCAGCCTCATCGGCCAGTGCGCCGACATGGGTGGTGGACATACCCGTGGCAATGACGAAATATTCGGTGACGGTGGTCAGGTCCTCCACGGCCAGAATGTGGACGTTGACGGCCTTCTTTGCGTCCAGCGCACGCGCCAGACGAATGGCAAGTTCTTTGCTTTCCATAGATGTTCTCCTAGGTGGTTTATAACGGGGTAGGTTTCGGGCTGCGGGAGGTTCTCTCCCTCCGGCCCTGCGGGCCACCACTCCCCCTCTGGCGCAAGCGCCACCTCCCCCGTCCCGGGGGAGTCTGTCTCGCAGAGGGAGGCAAGAGAGCGGCGGCTGCTTCGCCGCGCTCTTTTCTCGGCTCCCTCTGCGAGGGAGCTGCCGCCCGCAGGCGGCTGAGGGAGAGAGCTTCGCCTTTACCCGAAGTTTTTCTGTATTACGCTGCCGGCTGGCTCTCGGTATCGGTGGAATCCGTGTCGGTGCTCTCGCTCTCCGCCGTGGACTCGGACGCCATGATGTCGGTGACCTGGTTGGAGCCGTCGAGGTTCTGATTTGGGTCCTTCTGCGCGTCGTCCGCCTCGGCCATCAGGCCGCCCATCTGCTGGATCTTCGGGTCGGTGGCCGTGTAGCCGGACAGGTCAATGACATTGTCGCACAGGTTCAGCTGGCTGGCATCGACGGGACCGGTATTCTCGCGGAAGTACTGGTTCAGCAGGTCCGCATCCGCCTGCCGCGCGGGGTACAAAAGCGACTGGCCGTTGTACTGCGGGCCGCTGATGACCGGCATCTGGCAGATCATGATCTTGCTGGAATCAATTTTCAGCATACTGATGGCAAAGCTGATGAGGTCGGACGCGCTGAGGTTCGTCTCCATATAGTTCAGCACGGCGGGGGTCAGCCTGGCGACGTCCCAGATGTTGCCGATGTTCTTGAGCTTGCGGAACAGCGCCGCGTAGAACTGGCGCTGCATGTTCAGGCGGCCAATGTCGCCGTCGGGGTAAATTTTACGCGCACGCAGCAGGAACTCCATCGCCGCACCGCTCAGCGTCTGGTAGCCGGCGTGGATGACGCTGTCTCCCAGACCCAGCGCGGCGTAGTCAACGTCCATGGGGACGTAGATCTCCACGCCGCCGAACATATCTACCAGCTCGGTCAGCATTTCCAGACGGATCGTCATAAAGCCGTCGATGGGCAGCTTGTACTGGTCTGCGATCAGCTCACACAGGGCGGCCATATTGTTGTTGCTGTCGCTGCCCTGGGTCTTGGCCACACCGTTGATGCGGTAGTTGCCGGAGACGCTCGCGTCCGTCGTGACCATCGTATCACGCGGGATCTGCAGCATCTTCATCTCGCCCGTCTCATTATTGAAATGGACGTACAAAATCATATCGGTCATGCCGTCGTTGACGTTGGAGTCATTGGCCGCACCTGCGGACAGATCGCCGGTGGACGAACGGTCAACGCCGGTGACAAGGATGTTGAACTCCTTGCCCTGGAATTCCTTGGGCGTGTTGATGAGCTGGTTCAGCTTGATGTTGCCGCCCGCCGGGGTGATGGCCCCCATGATGAGCGCGAACGCACCGCCGAAGATCAGCGCGATGACCAGCAGCGTGATCAGCAGGATCTGCCACCAGCGGATCTTTTTCTTCTTTTTCCCGTTTCCGCCCTTGCCGCTGCCGCCCTTTTTGCCGGACTTTCTGCCCTTTGCCTTGCGCGGGGCGTCGTCGTCATCGCGCGGGGGCTTGCGGCTGCCGCCATTGCCGCCTGCGGCGGTGCGGGGCTTATGGGCTGCGGGCTGCGAGGCATCCGCATGCTTTGCGCGGCGGGGCTGCGCGGCAGCCTCCTCCAGCCGGATGCCGCCGACGGGGGCCGCCTGCTGCACAGGGGCCTGCGCCTGGGGGCGCGGGGCGGGCTGCTGCGCCTGCCGCGGGGCCGCGGGCTGCTCATACAGCTGGGCGGCGGCCTGCCGGGCGCGCTGCTCCGGCTCCGGCGGGCGGTTCACAGTGCGGCGGGGGCGCTGCACCTGAAACTGCAAGGTATCGCCGTATCTGCGCTCGGCAGCGGCGCGGTAGGCCATGGCCTGCCGCTGGGCGTAGGTCAGCTCACGGGGCTTTTCCGGTGCGGGCGCAGCCTGCTGGGCACGCTCCTGTACCGGCGGCTCGGGTGCGGGGGCCGGCTGCTCGGTCACAACGGGGCGCTGGCTGATATGCCGTCCCTGGGCCGTGCGCATGGGCTGCTGCACGGTGCGGCGGCGGGCATTCTGTTCGGCCAGCTGTTGGGCGCGGCGGCGGGCAGCCTCATACTGCTCCTGATCCAGCCCGCCCGATGCACTGCCGGTATACAGCTTACGCGGTTCGCTCATTACATTTCCTCCCTGCTCTGTGGAGTGTTTTTATTCAAGGTGTGCTTTTGCATACTCATAAGCGGCGACGCTTTCAGGGTCCAGCGAGCCGCCCTTTTCTTCCACAAAATCAATGCTGCGCTTGAGTGCGTCGCAAAGAGCCCGGTCCAGATCCTGCATTTCCAGCGCGCGTAGGTCGTCTACGCCGGGCCAGTCGCGCTCGGCGCTGGTCATATCGGCCAAATAGATGATCTTATCGAGCTTGGACATTCCCGGCTTGCCGGTAGTATGGCAGCGGATGGCAGACAAAATTTCCGGGTCGGTGATGCCCCATTGCGTTTCGGCCAGGATGGCGGCGGCGATGCCGTGCCAGACCGGCGACGGACGCGCGGGGGCATTTTCTGCTATTATAGCATTATCGGCAAAAATCTGCAACAACTCCTGCTTGGGCAGTTCCTTGGCGGAATCGTGCAAAATTGCCGCCATAGCGGCCTTTTCCGGGTCTGCGCCCCAGCGCCTGGCAAGTTTTACAGCCATTTTTTTTACATTTTTCGTGTGCGTCCAGCGCTTTTCGCTCAGGCGGGCCTTGACCAACTTCTTGGCTTCGGAGTACTCCATGGCGTTTTTCCTTCTCCTGACTGGCTGTAGGGGCCGGACATGTCCGGCCCTCAACTTTGCCGTGATTGCCCTTGAACGGGTGGTGTATTTTTATGCTGCGGGCCGGGCATGCCCGGCCCCTACAGAGCAGCCTTTTCGGGTCATGCGTAGGGCGGGGTGCCCTCACCCCGCCGCGGCGGCCTGGGGGCAGGCCGCCCTACAGACTCCCGTACAGCCGATGCTCCTGTATCACTGCCAGCACCTCCGGCGGCAGCACCTCCGGCCACTGTTCCCGCGGGATCTTCCCGCTGCGGATGTCGCTCGACGCGCAGGGGTAGCTCTCGGCGCGGGCAAAAAGGACGCGGCCCCCGGCCTTTTTCAGTTCTGCGGCGGCGGCGTGCAGGGCGGCCTCATCGGTGCCGGTGCGGCTCTCGACGACGAGGGCAGCCATTTTCAGCATATCCTGCCAGCGGTACCATTCCTGAAACGTCAGCAGCATGTCGCTGCCGACGCAGAGGTACAGCGCGCCGTCCGGGTCTTGGCCGCGCAGCCATTCCAGCGTGTGCACGGTGTAGCTGCGCCCGCCCCGGCGTATCTCCCAATCGCTGACCTGCACCGCCGGGGACAGCGCTGTAAAGCAGGCACACATCTGCAGGCGCAGCTCTGCCGGGGTGGCGCTGGCGTGCTTGTGGGGCGGCGTGCCCGCGGGCATAACGAGGGCGCGGTCCGGCTGTACCAGTGCCAGCGCGGCGCGCAGGTTGTTCATGTGGCCGTTGTGGGGCGGGTCAAACGTCCCGCCGTAGAGCAGTGTTTTCATTTTGCCAGCACGGCGGTGTAGGCGCTTTCCTTTTTCTTCTGCTTGAACAGCACGAATTTGCGGCCAATGACCTGCACGCACTCGCAGTCCAGCGCCTCGCACAGGATGTCGGCGGCCTCGCGGGCGGAATATTCGCTGTTTTCCAGCACCTTTACTTTGATAAGCTCGCGTGCGGCGATGCAGTCGGCGATGCCCTGCTTGAGGGTGTCGTCGATCTCGCCCTTGCCGATCTGGTAAACGGGGTCCATCGTGTTCGCCGCGCTGCGCAGAGCCGCGCGCTGTTTGCTGGTAAGTGCCATAAATTATCTCCTTTTTATTGTATATATCTCGGTAGGGGCCGGGCATGCCCGGCCCTCTAGTCTGTGTGGTTTCCTTTTAAACGGGTTGCTGCTTTTATGCTGCGGGCCGGGCATGCCCGGCCCCTACAAAGGCTTCCCCCAAAGGGGAAGGCATTTACATGTCACCCCAAAAACGCCGGCAATTCCGCTTCCAGCTTCTCCATTGCCCGGCCGCGGTGGCTGATGGCGTCCTTCTCGTCGGGGGTGAGCTGGGCGTAGCTGCGGCGTTCGGTGTTCGGGCGCTTGCCGTCGGGTGCGCCGTACTCGTCGGGGATGAACAGCGGGTCATAGCCGAAGCCGTAGTCGCCGTTCTGCAATGTAAACGCAATGCAGCCCGGGCACTCGCCCTCGACCTCCAGTGCGCGTCCGTCCGGCAGCATGAAGCAGACCGCCGACACGAACTTTGCGCCGCGCTGTTCCTCCGGCACGTCGGCCAGCTCCCGCAGCAGCTTTGCGTTGTTCGCGTCGTCGTCGCCGTGATGCCCGGCGTAGCGGGCGCTGTAGACGCCGGGCGCACCGTGCAGCGCGTCGGTGCAGAGACCGGAGTCATCGGCCACGGTGGGCAGGCCGCTGGCCTTGCAGAACGCCTCGGCCTTGATGCGGGCGTTTTCGGCAAATGTCGTGCCGGTTTCCTCGGGGTCAAGGTTTATCCCCAGCTCCCGCAGGCTCTTGACCTCATGGCCCATGCGTTCCAGAATGCGGCGCAATTCCTTCAGCTTGCCCGCGTTGTTGCTGGCGGCGCAAACGATCATGCTTCGCTCTCCCCTTCCTCTTTTTTTTCGTCCTTCTGCAGGGCGGATTCCGGCAGCAGGCTTTCGACGAAGGTCTGTGCGTCAAATTCCATCAGGTCGTCGATCTTCTCGCCGACGCCGATGAAGCGGATGGGCAGACCGAGGTTCTCCCACACAGAGACCGCGCAGCCGCCGCGGGGCGTGCCGTCGAGCTTGGTCAGCACCACGCCGGTGGCGTTGGCAGCCTTGCAGAACTCCTCGGCCTGGCTGATGGCGTTCTGGCCCGTGATGGCGTCGAGCACCAGCAGCACCTCCAGGCTCGCCTCGGGGCTGGCCTTCTTGACGCTGCGGGAGATTTTGGACAGCTCGTCCATCAGGCCCTTCTTGTTGTGCAGGCGTCCGGCGGTGTCGGCAATGACCATGTCGTAGCCGCGGGCGTTGGCGCTCTTGACGGCGTCGAAGATGACCGCCGCCGGGTCCGCGCCCATGCCGGCCTGGACCAGCGGCACGTCGGCGCGCTCGGCCCAGAGCTCCAGCTGCTCACTGGCGGCGGCGCGGAAGGTATCGCCCGCTGCCAGCATGACGCGGCGGCCCTGCTTTTTGTACAGGCCGGCCAGCTTGGCAATCGTCGTGGTCTTGCCGACGCCGTTGACGCCGATGACCAGAATGACGGCGGGCTTGCCGTCCAGATCCATCGGGTAGCGGGGGGTCAGCTCCTGGCAGATGATGCCGCGCAGCGCGTCCAGCGCCTCCTGACCTGTTTTCAGGTGTTTTTCCTCGACCTCGTCGTGCAGCTCGTCCACCAGACGCACGGCGCAGGCGGGGCCGACGTCGGCCAGAATGAGCTGTTCCTCGAGCTGGTCGTACAGATCATCGTCGATCTGCGCGTTGGTCAGCGTATTGACGATGCGCTGGAAAAAGCCCGTGCGGGTCTTTTCCAGCCCGCGCTTGACCTTTTGCTGCTCCTGAAATTCCTCCTCGGAAATATCACGTTTGAAAAAGTTGAAAAAGCCCATCGTGGCCCTCCTTACTTTTGATTTGCCGCCCCGCGGGTTTGTATGGCTTCCCATTGGCGGGTGGTCGTATTGATGTGGCGGGCCGGGCATGCCCGGCCCCTACATGCCATCAGGTAATAAGGTCCGCGCTCACATTATCCAAATCCAAGCGCAAAATCTTCGACACGCCGTCCTCCTGCATCGTGACGCCGTAGAGGACGTCGGCGGCCTCCATCGTGCCGCGGCGGTGGGTGATGACAATGAACTGGGTGCGGTCCGTCATGCGGCGCAGATACTGCGCATAGCGCGCGACGTTTACGTCGTCCAGCGCGGCCTCGATCTCATCGAGGAAGCAGAACGGCGCGGGGTTGACGCGCAGGATGGCGAAATAGATCGAGATAGCGACCAGCGCCTGCTCGCCGCCGGAAAGCGCGGACAGGTTCTTGATGACCTTGCCCGGGGGCGAGACTTCAATTTCAATGCCGGATTCCAGCACGTTCGCTTCATCCGACAGATACAGCCGCGCATGACCGCCGCCGAACAGCTCCTTGAAAATTTGCTGGAAGTTCGCGTTGATCTGCTTAAAGCTCGCCGTGAACAGCTCCTGCATCTCGCTGCACAGCTCGGCGATCATCTTCGTCAGCTCGGCCTTCGCCTTTTCGACGTCGGTGACCTGCGCCTTCATGAAGTCATAGCGTTCCCTGACCTCTTTATATTCGTCAATCGCGCCGACGTTGACGTTGCCCAAGGCGCGGATCTTGCCGCGGACCTCGGTCACGCTGCGGCGCAGCTCGGTCAGGCTCTCAAACGGCACGCACTGGCTGCGGGCCTCGCTCTCGGTCAGCTGGTATTCCTCCCACAGCTTGCTGTTGGTGTCGTTCAGCTCGGTCTCGGCGGCGGTGCGGCGCTCGGCCAGGCGGGCCATCTCACCGCTCATCCGCTCGCGCTCGTCGGTCAGGGCGCGGTTGTCCTGCCCCAGCTTCGAGATCGCAGCCTCCTTTTCGAGGCGGGCCGCGTTGGCAGATCGAATCGTTTCCTCCGCGGCGGCAATTTTCTGCTGGTTGTCGCCGCGCACGCGCTCCATCTCGGCGATTTTCAGCGCGTTGGCCTCGATTTTTGCCTTGGCGGCCTCAATCGCCGTCTGCAGCTCACGGGCGCGGGCATCGGCCTCGCCGGTACGGCTCCGCAAGCCCTCCAGCGCGGCCTCATGCAGGCCGACGTCCTTCTCGTCCGCCAGGCGCTGCAGCTGCTTTTCGGACAGCTCACTGGTGATTTTTTCGCGTTCTGCCGTCAGGCTGCCCGTGTTCTCGCCCAATGCGGCCAGCTCGGCGGTGTACTGCGCCAGCTCGGCCTCGGCGTCGGTCCGGGCCTTCTCGGCCTCGGTGCGCGCGGTCTCGTTCCGGGTCACGGCGGTCTGCTGGGCGGCGATCTCGGCCTCGATGCTCCGGGCCGTCTCGTCGTACTGGGCGGCGGCCTTCGTCAGGCGCTCGAGCTCGAGGTTCGCGCGGACGTGCTCCGTCGCGGCGTTCATGCCCTCGCCCTCGGCACCGGCCAGCTGGGCCGAGAGGTTGTCCACCTCGGCCTTGCGGGCGGCCAATTCCTTTTCCGCCTCGGTGCGTTTCTGCTCGAGCTTCGTCAGCTTGCTGCGCAGCTCGTCCAGCTCCTGCTTGCGGCTGAACACACCGACACTGCGGGCGGTGGAGCCGCCGGTGAACGAGCCGCCCGCGTTGATGACCTGGCCGTCCAGCGTGACGATGCGGTTCCGGTAGCCGAGGTTCCGCGCCACGGCGGACGCCTCGGTCAGGTCCTCGACCACAATGATGCGGCCCAGCAGATTGTCGATGATATGCTGATATTTCGGGTCTGTCCTGACCAGGTCGGCGGCGACCTCCGCCGTGCCGGTCAGGCGGCCTGTGAAGCGGGAGCCCTGCACGGTGTCCAGCGGCAAAAACGTAGCGCGGCCTGCGCGCTCGTCCTTCAAAAAGCCGATGGCGGCGCGGGCACAGCCCTGGTCCTCGACGACGATGTTCTGCAGCGCAAAGCCGAGCGCTGTCTCAATGGCGGTCTCGTAGCCCTTTTCGACGGTGATGATGCCCGCCACGGGGCCGATGATGCCCCGCAGCCGCCCGCCGCCCGCCGCGCGCATGACGGCCTTGACGCTCTGCTGGTAGCCGTCCATGTTGCGCTCCAGATCTTCCAGAATGTGGATGCGCTGGGCGGCGGCGGACCTTTCTCGGTCCGCCTTCTGCAGGTTGTCGGCAGCCTCGGCCTGCTGACGGCGGCGGCTGTCCAATTTCAGCTTCAGGCCCGCCTTGATGTTGTCGTTGCGGGTCACGGCCTCCTCGGCGTCCTTAAAGCGGCGCTCGGCGCGGCGGCGTTCCTCGTCGGTAGCGGCGGCGCCGGCTTTCAGTTCCTCGGCCTGGCGCTGTGCCTCGGCCAGGCGGTTGGCCGCAGCCTCCCCTGCCGACTGCGCCGACGCGGCGCTGACCCTGGCGGCGGTGGCGGTGTCCTGCAGGCGGGCCATGGCGACGTCAATGACGTCGCGGCGCTCGCCGCTGGCAGCGGCCTTTTCCTCAAGGGCACGCAGGGCCTCGCGCAGCTCGGCCACGCGGGCGTCCAGCCCGGCCATGCCGCTTTTCAGCGTCTCGATGGCGGCGCGGTGGTCCGCGGCCTCGCGCTCGATGCTCTCGCGGCCCTGCCCGGCGCGCTCCAATTCGGACGTAGCATCGTCGATGCGGAACCGGCTGTGCTCGCTCTCATTTTTCAGGACGGCGATCTCGCTCTCGCTGCCGGCGTTTGCCTCGGTGATGGCGCGGATGTCGGCGTTGGCCTGCTCGACGGCCAGCACCAGCTGCTGGGCCTCGGCACGCAGGGACGCGCTTTTTTCGTCAAACTCGTCCAGCTGGCGGCTCAGGCGGTCATAGTCGGCCTGGGCGGCCTCGTACTTGCGCTGCTGATCGCGCAGCGAGTCGTTGGCGCGGCGGATGGCATCGACCCAGAGTGTGATCTCCAGCGTCTTGCGCTTCTCGCTCAATTCCAGAAACTGCTGTGCCTTCTCGCTGTCGCGTTTCAGGGGGCCGACGCGCTTTTCCAGCTCACCCAGAATGTCCCGCAGGCGCTCTAAGTTGCCCTCGGCGGCGTCCAGGCGGCGCTCGGCCTCGTTTTTGCGGTAGCGGTACTTGGCGATGCCGGACGCTTCCTCAAAAATTTCGCGGCGCTCCGCCGATTTTGCACCGACAATCTCGGCAATGCGGCCCTGCCCGACGATGGCATAGCCGTCGCGGCCAATGCCGGTGTCGAGCAGCAGCTCGTACACGTCCTTTAAGCGGACGTTCTGGCCGTTGATGGAGTATTCACTCTCGCCGCTGCGGTAGTACCGGCGGCCGATCGTGACCTCGTCGGCGTCCATGTCCAGACCGTGGTCGCTGTTGTCGATGGTCAGCGCGACGGAGGCGTAGCCCATGGCACCGCGGGACTGGGTGCCGCCGAAGATGACGTCCTCCATCTTGCCGCTGCCGCGCAGCTGCTTGGAGCTGGTCTCGCCCAGAACCCAGCGGATGGAGTCGGAGATGTTCGACTTGCCCGAGCCGTTCGGCCCGACAACGCCGGTAATGCCCTCGCCGATCTCGATCTTTGTCTTATCGGGGAAGGATTTGAAGCCTTGGATTTCCAGTTCTTTCAGGCGCATTCCATGGGTACCTTTCAAAATTCTTAAAATGGTCGTAGGGGCCGGGCATGCCCGGCCCTCAACCTCGCCTTATGTACCCGTAAACGGGTCGCGATTTTTATGCCGCGGGCCGGGCATGCCCGGCCCCTACAGGGCGTCACTTATTGCAATTTTTCCAGCGCCACCTTTGCTGCGTGCTGCTCGGCGGCTTTTTTGCTGCGGCCACGGCCCTCGGCCAGCAGCTCGCCGTTGCGCCAGACGCAGACCGTAAACTGCTTGTTGTGGTCGGGGCCGGTCTCGCCGGTGACCTCGTATTTCAGCACGGCGGACGGGTCCTGCTGGACGACCTCCTGCAGACGGGTCTTGTAGTCGTCCTCGGCGGTCTTGCCCTCGGTGATGAAGGGCAGGATGAAATTGCGCGCGGCCTCCATGCCGCCGTCCAGATACAGCGCGGCAATGACCGCCTCGAACGCATCGGAGACAACGCTCGGGCGGCTGCGTCCGCCGCCAAGGTCCTCGCCGTGGCCAAGGCGCAGATACTCACCCAGCTGAATTTCCTGTGCGAACTGGAACAGTGCATCCTCGCTGACGAGGCTGGCGCGCATACGGGTCAGCTCGCCCTCGGGGCGGCCCGACTGGTGGAACAGGTAGTCCGCTACAACGACGGACAGCACGCTGTCGCCCAGAAATTCCAGCCGCTCGTTGTGGGTCGTGGCGACCTTGCTCTCGTTGGCATAGCTGGTATGGGTCAGCGCAATGCGCAGCAGCGCAGGATTTTTGAATGTATAGTGCAGGACCTCCTGCAGTTCTTCCGGTTTGTGAGCCATATTCTTTCACCTTTCCGGCTAGTCCGTAGGGGCCGGGCATGCCCGGCCCTCAACCTTATCTCGATTGCCCTTTTACGGGCGGTATTTTTTATGCCGCGGGCCGGACATGTCCGGCCCCTACAGGGCAGCTTACCTTTTAAGCGTCTGCTTCTTCCTTCTGTGCAGCCACCTCTGCCAGCGCCTTCTCCATCGTGCCGCACAGGTCGTTGGCGACGCAGAGCTTGGCCTGACGGATGGCGTTCTTGATGCCCTTGGCGTGGCTGGAACCGTGCGCCTTGATGACCGGCTTCGCGGCGCCCAGCAGCGGTGCGCCGCCGACCTCCTCGGAGTCCATCATACGTTTCAGCTCGCCCAGACCGCCCTTGATGCCCAGATAGCTGAGCTTGGTGATCAGGTTCTGCAAGAAGATTTTTTTCAGCATCCCCAGCAGCGTTTTGGCGACGCCCTCGGTCAATTTCAGCACGACGTTGCCGACAAAGCCGTCGCAGACGACGACGTCCACGTCACCGTCCATGATGTAGCGCGGCTCGATGTTGCCCGCAAAGTGGATGCAGGGGTTTGCCTTCAGCAGCTTGTGGGCCTCGCGGTAGGTCGGCGTGCCCTTCGTGTCCTCCGCGCCGTTGTTGACAAGCGCGACCTTCGGCGTTTCGCGGCCCATGACCTTCTCGGCGTAGACGCTGCCCATCGTGCCGAAGGCGTTCAGCATTTCGGGGCGGCACTCGACGTTCGCACCGCAGTCCAGCAGCAGGAAATTCTGCTTGGCGCCGGGCATCGGGGTGGCCAGCGCCGGGCGCTTGACACCCTTGACCGTGCGCACGATGAGACTGGTGCCGACGTGCAGCGCACCGGTGGAGCCGGCGCTGACAAAGGCATCGGCCTCGCCGTTCTTCAGCATGGTCAGACCCTTCACAAGGCTGGAATCCTTTTTGTGGCGCACAGCCTTGACCGGATCATCGTGCATGTCGATGGTCTCGGTGCAGTTGAGGATCTCAAACGGTGCAAGGTCGATTTTATTCTCTTTTGCGCAGTCGCGGATAGCTTTTTCCTCACCCAGCAGCACCAGCTCCATGCCGTCGCCGAACTCCGCCGCGGCCTGGCTCACGCCCTGCAAAACGCACAGCGGGGCGTTGTCGCCGCCCATGGCATCCACTAAAATTTTCATGCTTCGTACTCCTTTACCCACGCCTGCATGGCGTCCTGCGCGGCCTGCGAAAGCGCCATGTAGCGCCCCCGCTTGTCGCGGATGGTGTTGATCTCCTCGGTGCGGGGCAGGATGCCCATGTTCGCACCCATCGGCTGGAAGTCCTTGTTCGGCGTCGTGATGTAGTCCAGCAGCGCGCCGCACATCGTTGCCGCCGGGGGCGGCGGCAGCTCACGGCCCTTGAGCCGTGCAAGCATCTGGTGCGCCGCCAGCAAGCCGGACGCCGCGCTCTCCATATAGCCCTCAAAGCCGGTGATCTGCCCTGCAAAAAACACGTTGGGATGTTCTTTCAAGAACTGCTGCTTCGTCAAAACTTTCGGGCTCTCCAAAAAGGTGTTGCGGTGCATGACGCCGTACCGCACAAATTCGGCGTGCTCCAGGCCGGGGATCATGCTGAACACCCGTTTCTGTTCGCCCCATTTCAGGTTGGTCTGGAAGCCGACGAGGTTATAGAGCGTGCGGGCCGTGTTCTCGGCGCGCAGCTGGACGGCGGCCCAGGGGCGGTGGCCGGTGCGCGGGTCGCGCAGACCGACGGGGCGCAGGGGGCCGAACCGGATCGTATCCGCGCCGCGGGCGGCCATGACCTCAATCGGCATACAGCCCTCGTAGACGGTCAGGTCGCCGTCAAAGTCGTGGAGCGGCGCGCGCTCGGCGGCAATGAGCGCCGCGTGGAACGCCTCGTATTCCTCTTTATTGAACGGGCAGTTCAGGTAGTCCGCCTCGCCGCGGCCATAGCGGGACGCGGCAAAAACCTTGTCATAGTCAAGGCTCTCGGCGGTCACGATGGGCGCGACAGCGTCATAAAAGCTCAGCCGATGGTCGCCGGTCAGCGCGGCGACGGCCTGTGCCAGTGCGCCCTCGGTCAGCGGGCCGCTGGCGACGAGCACGGGTGCGCTCTCGTCCAGCGCCGTGACCTCCTCGCGCCGGACCGTAATGTTGGGGTGATTTTCCACCATTTCGGTCACGGCGGTGGAAAACACATCGCGGTCCACGGCCAGCGCACCGCCCGCCGCCACGCGGGCGGTCTCGGCGGCGTCCAACAGATGGCTGCCCATCATCTTCATCTCAATTTTCAAAAGGCCCGACGCGGAGTCGGGGCGCTCGGCCTTGAGCGAGTTGGAGCAGATCAGCTCCGCGAAGCCCGCGCTTTTATGGGCCGGGGAATATTTTGCGGGCTTCTGCTCGTACAGCTCGACCTGCACGCCGCGGTCCGCCAGCCAAAGCGCCGCCTCGCAGCCGGCCAGACCGGCACCGATGATTTTCACTTGCATAGTTTCTCCGTAACGTCTCTGTTTTCCGCAGGTTGTAGGGGCGGATACTCGCATCCGCCCGCAAGTCGGCAGGCTGTCCGCGGGTCGATGCAGGCATCGACCCCTACAGTAGTGCCGAAAGCGGTCATTTCTTCTCAATCGCCTTCACAAACCCGCACCCCTCTTTGGCGCAGTACAGCTGGCCCTTCTTTTTAAAGAGGGTGCTGCCGCACTGGGGGCACTTTTCGGGCACCGGCTCGTCCCAGGTCATATAGTTGCACTTGGGGTAGTTGCTGCAGCCGTAGTAGACGCGGCCCTTGGCGCTCTTGCGCACCAGCATGTGGCCGCCGTCCAGCGGGCAGAGACCGCCCGTGTCCTTGACCAGCGGGTGAGCGTTGCGGCACTCCGGGAAGCCCGAACACGCCACAAACTTGCCGTAGCGGCCAGATTTGATGACCATGGGCCGCCCGCATTTTTCGCAGATCTCATCCGTGGGGATGTCCTCGACCTTGATGCGCTTGCCCTCCATATTCTTCTCGGCCTGCTCCAAGCTCTTTTCAAAGCCCTGGTAAAAGTCGTCGATGGTCTTGACCCAGTCCGCCTGGCCGGCTTCGACAACGTCGAGCTTTTTCTCCATGTCAGCGCTGAATTTCACGTTGACGATGTCGGGGAACTGCTCCATCATGACCGTGTTGACGGCCTGGCCGAGCGGGGTGGTTTTCAGCTTCTTCTGGTCCTTCTCCACATAGCCGCGGTCCACGATGGTCGTGATGATGGGCGCATAGGTGGACGGGCGTCCGATGCCGTTTTCCTCCAGCGCGTGGATCAGCGTGGCCTCGGTGTAAAGCGGCGGCGGCTGGGTGAACTTCTGGTCCGCCGTCAGCTTTTTGAGTTTGAGGGTCTGGCCCTCCTCCAGCGGGGGCAGGGCGGTCTCCTTCTTTTTGGCGTCGTCGGTGGATTCCTCGTACAGCGCGGTGAAGCCGTCGAACGAGACGCGGAAGCCCGACGCGCGGAACAGGTAGTCCCCTGCCGTGATGGACGCGGAGACGGTGTCCTGAATGCAGTCGGCCATCTGGCTGGCCATAAAGCGGCTCCAGATCAGGCGGTAGAGCTTTGCGGTGTCGCCGCTGATGCTCTGCTCGACCTCGTCGGGGGTCAGCTCGGGCATAGACGGGCGGATGGCCTCGTGGGCGTCCTGCGCGGCGGTAGCGGAGCGGCTTTTCCACTTGCGGGCGGTCTTGCAGACGTAGTTGTCGCCCCAGCGCTCCGCAATAAAGGTCTTGGCCGCGGCCTGAGCCTCGGCGGCAATGCGCAGCGAGTCGGTACGCATATAGGTGATAAGACCCACCGTGCCGTGGCCCGCAATGTCCACGCCTTCATACAGCGTCTGGGCGGCGCGCATCGTGCGGGTGGCCGAGAAGCCGAACGCGCGGCTCGCGTCCTGCTGCAAAGTGGACGTGATGAAGGGCGGCGAGGGCTGGCGGCGGCGCTTGCCCTTTTCGATCTTCGTGATGGTATAGTCCCTGCCGTCCAGCGCGGCCAGGATGCCGTCGGCCTGCTGCTTATTGGTGACGGTCAGCTTTTTGCCGTCGGCGGTGGCGGCCAGGCGGGCCGTGAACTCGCCCTTCTCGCCCTGCGGGTTCAGCAGCGCGTCGATGTTCCAGTATTCGTCGGGCTTGAAGTTTTCAATTTCCAGTTCGCGGTCCCGGATCAGCCGCACGGCCACGCTCTGCACGCGGCCCGCGGACAGGCCGCGGCGGACCTTTTTCCACAGGAACGGGCTCAATTTGTAGCCGACCAGACGGTCCAGCTCACGCCGGGCCTGCTGGGCGTTGAACAGGTCGATATTGATGGCGCGCGGGTGGGCCATGCCCTCCTTGACGCCCTTCTTCGTGATCTCGTCAAAGGTCACGCGGTTGGGTGCGCTGGGGTCCAGCCCCAGAATGTTCGCCAGATGCCAGCTGATGGCCTCGCCCTCGCGGTCCGGGTCGGTTGCCAGCAGGACGCCGTCGCACTTTTTGGCCTCGGCCTTCAGCTCCTTGACGAGCTTCTGCTTGCCCTTGATGGTGATATATTTCGGTGTATAGCCATTTTCGACATCAATGCCCAGCGTGCTGGCGGGCAGGTCGCGCACATGGCCCATACTGGCCGTGACCTTGTAGCCGCGGCCCAGATACTTGCCAATGGTCTTGGCCTTGGCAGGGGATTCCACGATGACTAATTTTGGCATAAGTTACCTCAATGTTTAAATTTAGATGACACGCATGCTTCCGAGCGTTGCCTGTAGGGGCGAACATTGTTCGCCCGCCAGCTTATCGCCGCCGCAAGCGCCCCGGGTCGTCGAGGACGCCGACCCCTACAGCCGTAGGGGCGGATTCCATATCCGCCCGGGCACCTTGCCACTGCCTTCATCTATTATACTGCAATATATCTTCTTCCCGGCTGCGCCTGGGCTCCGCCCATCAGCTCCAGCTCGGTACACGCCGCCAGGACCCGTCCGGCGGGCAGGCTTGCGGCGGCGCACAGGGCGTCGATGCTTTGGGGCGTGGGCTTTAACACGGCGTAGACGGCCTGCGCATCGGCGCTGACCGTGGCCGGGTCAAACCGTTGCTGCGCCGGGGCGGCGGTCTCCGCGCCAATACCCAGTATATCCAGCGCGTCCGCGGCTTTGCAGAGCGGCTCGGCGCGGTGGGTGCGCAGCAGCTCGTTTGTGCCCTCGCTCAAAGCGCTGTAGATGCTGCCCGGCACGGCCAGCACGGGGCGGCCCAGCCGCTCGGCGTGGCCGACGGTATTCAGCGTACCGCTGCGGGTGCGGGCCTCGGCGACGCAGAGCGCCTCGCTCTGCGCGGCAATGAGCCGGTTGCGGGCCAAAAAAGTGCCCGTCGTGCGCCCGCTGTAGCCGGGCGGATACTCGCTGCAGACCGCGCCGCCCTTCTCAATGGCGGTGCGCAGCTTCGCATTGGACGCAGGGTAGGTCTTGTCGATGGCCGTGCCCAGAAAGGCAACCGTCGGCACATCAGCCTGCACGGCGGCGCGGTGTGCCTCACTGTCCAGCCCGTCGGCCAGGCCGCTGACGAGCACGACGCCCGCCCGCGCCATCGCCAGTGACAGGTCAAACGCGGCCTGCCGCCCGTAGGTGCTGGGCCGCCGCGTGCCCACCATGCCCGCGTACCGCCGCCCGTTCAGGCAGGCGATGTCGCCGGTCACGTAGAGCGCAAGCGGCAGATCGGGCAGGTCCCGCAAACGGTCCGGGTATACGCCCTCGTCGGGCGTCAGCACGTCGATGCCCGACAGCAGGCAGTGGTCGAGCCGTTCCTCATAATCAAAGGGCGTCGTGTCCCGCAGTTGTGCCAGCGCGTGGGGCGTCAGGCAGGCGGGCGGGGCCTCGGTCCCGGCACGCAGGGCATCGTACAGCTCCGCCGGGTCGGGGTAGAGCGTCAGCAGCTCCTGTGCGTACTGGCACGCCGACCCGACCGCATCCGCCAGCCACAGCCAGGCAAGTGTTTTGTCCATGGGCAACTCCTTGGCTCCCTCTGCGAGGGAGCTGTCGCCCGCAGGCGACTGAGGGAGAGAACTTCATCTCAACCCGAAATTTTCCGCCAATGGCAAGGTTCTCTCCCCCTCCCGGAGGGGGCGGGGAATGCGTTACACACCCCTGAAATGCCACAGCAGGACGCTGCCCGCCACTGCCGCGTTCAAACTCTCGACGCGGTCTGTCATCGGGATGCGGACGGCCATGTCGCAGGCCTCGACGGTCCTGTCCGTCAGGCCCTGCCCCTCGCTGCCGATGACGACGCACAGCCCGCCCGGGAAATCGTTCCCGGCCTCGTCCAGCGGACGCGAGCGGTAGAGCGCCGTCGCCAGCGTCGTCACGCCGCGGGCACGCAGGGCGGCCAGCGCGGCGGGCAGATCGTCGCTGTGCAGCGTCGGCAGCCGCCCCGCCGCGCCCATCGAGGACCGCAGCGTCTTGGGCGACAGCGGCGACGCGCAGCCCGGCCCCAGCACGACGGCATCAAAGCCGAACGCGGCAGCGCTGCGCAGCAGCGTACCCACGTTGCCGGGGTCCTGCACGCCCTCCAGCATCAAAATGCGGCGGGCCGTGTCCAGCGTGTCCGCAGGCGGCACGGGCGTTTCAAACAGGGCAAACACGCCCTGATTGGATTTGGTGCCGCTTAATTTTTCGGCCACATGGGGCGCGATCTCGGCGGGGTCGAATTGGGCCAGCTCGGGCGTTTTGGCCAGCGCCGCCGCCGTGGCGTACATCGCACGCGGCGTGCAGCTTTTGGCCAGCTCCAGGCAGAGCTTCGGCCCCTCGGCAAAGAAAAGCCCGTCGGCGGCGCGCTGCTTTTCTGAGTCGCGCACCGCGCAGGCGTATTTGATCTTAGCGTTTTCGCGGCTTGTGATCGTTTCCATTGTAGCGCCCCTTTTGGATAAAATCAACTGATTTGTATGAATAAAGGGAAACGGCAGTCTGCCGGAAGGCCGTCCCTCATCCGTCGGCGGTCGGGGCCGCCGACACCTTCCCCCGAAGGGGAAGGCTCCACAGCCTCAAGCCTTCTCCCCTTGGGGGAGAAGGTGGCCCGCAGGCCGGATGAGGGGAGAGCTTTCCTTGGTTGCCCGCTTTTTTGCCATTTTCCCCTTTAAACACAAAAGGACTCGCGCGTGTGCGCGAGTCTTTTATGCAAGCTATTACAGAGCCTTCTTGGCGGTCTCGACCAGAGCGTTGAAGCTGGCGGGATCGTGGATGGCCATCTCAGACAGCATCTTGCGGTTCAGCTCGACGCCGGCCTTCTTCAGGCCGTTCATGAAGGTGGAGTAGTTCATACCCTGAGCACGAACAGCGTTGTTGATGCGGGTGATCCACAGGTTGCGGAACTGGCGCTTCTTCTGCTTACGGCCGACGAAAGCGTAGTTGCCGCTCTTCATAACGGCCTGCTTGGCCATGCGGAAGTGCTTGGACTTAGCACCGTAGTAACCCTTTGCGAGCTTGAGAGTCTTAGCACGACGCTTGTGCGTCATGGTAGCGCCTTTAATACGAGCCATGTTTTATATCTCCTTTGTCTGTAACTGGTAGTAACTGACCTTTAAATGTCTTAGTGATTAGCCACCGTAGGGCATCATTTTCTTGACGGCAGCCTCGTTGGTCTTGTCGACGTACTTGGGCATACGCAGGCCGCGGGTGAGCTTGGTGGTCTTTTTGGTCAGGATGTGACGGCGCTTGGACGCATTGCGCTTGATCTTGCCGGAAGCAGTCATCTTGAAGCGCTTCTTGGCGCCGGAAAGGGTCTTGAGCTTCATTTTAGCCATTGTTGTTTCCTCCTAGAGAGTTTACTTTCTTACTTGTTGGGAACGGGGGACATGAACATCATCATGCTGCGGCCCTCAAGCTTGGGCTGCTTGTCGATGACGGCCTTGCCCTCCAACGCCTCGGCAAAACGCTTGTGGACATCCAGACCCAGACTGGTATGTGCCATCTCACGGCCGCGGAACCGGATGCTCACCTTGAGCTTGTGACCCTGCTGCAGGAACTTGGCAGCCTGGTTCACCTTGGTGTTGAAGTCGTTGGTGTCGATGTTCAGGGAAAGGCGGATCTCCTTGAGTTCAACCACTTTCTGGTTCTTCTTGGCTTCCTTTTCCTTTTTCTGCATCTCGAACCGGTATTTACCGTAATCAAGAATTTTGCACACCGGCGGCTTGGCCTGCGGCGCGACCTTGACGAGGTCAAGATCCTTGTCGATAGCCATCTTCAGTGCGTCGCGCGGGCTCATAATGCCCATCTGCGCGCCATCTGCCCCGATCAGGCGGATTTCTTTGTCGCGGATCTGCTCATTGATCTCCAGTTCGTTGGATTTGCTGTTGCTGGCGATTGTAACACACCTCCCACAAGTGTATGATAATGACAAAAGCGGCTGCCATTGAAAGCAGCCGCCGAACATACGAAGTTGCGCACCTGTTGTGCGTAATCATGGTATGACCCGGGGCTTTTGCAAACCCTCAAGGTGAGCCGACGGCCTACTGCCGGTTGCTGCTTTTTTTACAAGGGATAGTTTATCATAAAAACAAGGGCGTGTCAAGGGGATTTGGAAAGTTTTTTGCAACGCTGTAGGGGCCGGGCATGCCCGGCCCGCAACTGTGGGCGGCTGCCCGTTCACGGGCAATTACGCAAGGCTGAGGGCCGGGCATGCCCGGCCCCTACAGAGCTGGTATTATAAGGTAGAGGGTATAAAAAATCCCACCACGGGAGGTGGTGGGACTTAATGAAACTCAAAATCAGGCTTCGTTACCAGTCTTGCCGTTCAAAGTGCTATTAGCATTCGCCGTAAAACCAGCGTCAAGCTTATTAGTCTTAGAGACTTCGCTGTAGGTACCTGCTTCATTGCTGTCCTTGGTGTAGGCAACATAGGCATTGCCGTCAGAGTTGCGGCGGGGTGAGAGTCCCCCGCCCTGCGAACTGTGATAAAGTGGAATGTAGGGCGGCCTGCCCCCAGGCCGCCTGGGAGGTTGGCGGCAATGAGAAGCCTTACGGATCGCCGCTGTAGGGGGCGGCGTCCCCGACGCCCCGCGGAAGTGAGCGGCGGCGGAAGGTAGCGGAGGGGTCAAGACCCCTCCCTACGGGGCAAAAGATAAACGGGCGGTAATGGCAAGGCTGCGGGCCGGGCATGCCCGGCCCCTACGGACTTCTGTTCCCGGTTCAGAAATTTTCCAAAAATAATCTAGCCAACGCACGCATAATATGTTATGATAATAAGCTGAAGACTTGTAGTGTGCCCAAAGGGCACGGCCACATTGAACAAAGGGAGTCTTTTTGATGAATACAAATTCCAAGCTGCGCGTCGCACTGTTCTTCGGCGGCGTTTCCAGTGAACATGACGTCAGCTGCGTGTCGGCCTCGGCCTGGCTGCGCGCACTGGGTCAGGAGCCCTGCGCGGACAAATATGAGGTTTTCCCCGTGGGTATCACGAAGGATGGCCGCTGGCTGGCCTGCCGCCCCACGCCCGAGGCTATGGCCGACGGCAGCTGGGAGCAGGGCGACTGCACGCCCTGCGTGCTCAGCCCGGACCGGAAGGACCACGGCATCTGGCTGCTGAAGGACGGCAGGGCGGAGCTGGTGCACATTGACATCTGCGCACCCGTCATGCACGGCAAAAACGGCGAGGACGGCACGATCCAGGGCCTGTTTGAGCTGGCCCGCATCCCCTACGTGGGCTGCGGCGTGCTGGGCAGCGCCGTCTGCATGGATAAGGCCGTCGCCAACGCCCTGATGGACGCCGCCGGGGTCCCCCACTGCAAGTGGGTCGCCGCCAGCCGCGCCGATCTGGAGCTGAACGGCCCCGTGGTGCTGGACGGCATCGAGGCAAAGCTCGGCTACCCCATCTTCGTCAAGCCCGCCAACGCGGGGTCCAGCGTCGGCATCTCCAAGGCTGCGGACCGCGCCGCGCTGGAAAAGGGCGTCGAAATCGCCCTGCGCGAGGACGACAAGGTCGTGTTTGAGGAGTTCGTGGACGCGCAGGAGGTCGAGTGCGCCGCCATCGGCAACCCCGATGACCCGTCCACCGTCTCCACGACCCGTCCGGGCGAGATCCTGGCCGGGGCCGAGTTCTACACCTACGACGACAAGTACAAAAACGGCGTGTCCCAGACCGTCATCCCCGCGCATCTGAGCGAGGAAAAGCTCGACGAGGTCCGCGCCGAGGCCCGCAAGGCGTATCTGGCGCTGGGCTGCTCCGGCCTGTCCCGCTGCGACTTCTTCGTTGCGCGCGGCACCGGGCGGGTGCTCTGCAATGAGCTGAACACCCTGCCGGGCTTTACGTCCATCAGCATGTACCCCAAGCTGATGGAGCACGAGGGCTACAGCTATCCTGCGCTGGTCGACAAGCTGCTGACGCTGGCCGTCCACCGCCGGAAGGGGGCCTACTGATGGACACACGGCCCATCGGCGTGTTTGACAGCGGCCTGGGCGGGCTGACCGCCGTGCGCCAGCTGCGCCGCGTGCTGCCCGGTGAGGACATCGTCTACTTCGGTGACACGGGCCGCGTGCCCTACGGCAGCCGCGGGCGGGACATCATTGTCCAGTACGCGCGCCAGGACATTCGCTTTTTATTGCAGCAGGACGTGAAATTTATCATTGCCGCCTGCGGCACGGTGTCCTCGACCTATCCGCCAGAGGAGGCCGCCAGGCTGCCCGTGCCGTTTACCGGCGTTGTGGGTGCCACGGCCCGCGCGGCGGTGGACGCGACGCGGAACCGCAAAATCGGCATCATCGGCACAGCGGCCACGGTGCGCAGCGGGTCGTATGCCGCCATCATCCGCGACATGATGCCCGACGTGCAGATTTTTGCCCGCGCCTGCCCGATGTTTGTGCCGCTGGTCGAGAACGGCTATTTCAACGACGGCAACCCGGTCACAAAGCTGATCATTGCGGAGTATCTGCAGGAGCTGAAGGACGCGGGCGTTGACACGCTGATTTTGGGCTGCACCCACTATCCCCTGTTGAAAAAGATGATCGGGGACTTTATGGGCGACGAGGTGCATCTTGTCGATTCCGGCAAGGTCACGGCGCAGGCCGCCGCGGCGGCGCTGGACGATTTAGGGCTGCTGAACGGCAAAAAAACGGGCGGCGCCGCGCGGTATTTTGTCAGCGACACCCCCGACAATTTTGACGAATTGGCACACACGTTTCTGGGCGAGTACGCCGGCGGAACGGTGGAAAGAATCGCGATTGAGACGTACTAGGGGAAGCAGTCACCGAAGGTGACTGATGAGGGCGAAGTTTCCGGGCATTACCCATTTACAGGCAGTAATGGCAAGGTCGCCCCTCATCCGGCCCTGCGGGCCACCGCACCCCTTCTGGCGCTGCGCGCCACCTCCCCCGTATCGGGGGAGTCTGTCCCCGAGGGGGAAGGCTTTAGCGTAGAGGTACACCATGGAAGAAAACTATCTGATCACCATCAAGGGTACGATGGAGCAGCGGGGCGACACGGATACCGTGGAGCTGATGACCCGCGGCTCGCTCGTCCACAAGGACGGTGCCTACTATATTGTCTACAAGGAGACCGAGACCACCGGCTATGAGGGCTGCACAACGACAGTCAAGGTGGCCGAGGACGCGCGCAAGGTCTCGATGCTGCGGTTCGGCAAACAGTCGAGCCAGCTCATCATCGAGAAGGGCACGCGCCATCTCTGCCATTACGAGACCGGCTACGGTTCGATCAGCCTGGGCGTGGCCGCCGACGTCATAGAGCAGCGGCTCGACGAGAACGGCGGCAGGCTGAAATTCAGCTACACCCTCGATTCCGGTGCCGAGAGCTTCATCAGCCGGAACTTAGTCGATATTACGGTGGATAAACTGCCGGAGGCGTAAAAATATGCTTCCCGGTAGGGGTCGGATATATCCGGCCCCAACCGCGTTATTGCAATAGAAAATCCCCCACAGGAGGTTCATCATGGATTATAAAAACTACAACCCGCGGGCGGCGGCGCTGGCACAGGCGCGCACGCTGCTGACCGACGCCGTCAAGGCGGCTGTCGCCGACGGCACCCTGCCCGAGGCCGCACTGCCCGACTTCATCGTCGAGATCCCGGCTGACGTCAAAAACGGCGATATTGCGTCCAACGTGGCTATGGCCGGTGCGCGCGCCTTCCACAAGGCACCGCGCCAGATCGCAGAAGCCATTACCGCAAAATTGCAGCTGGACGGCAGCCTGTTTGACCGCTTTGAGGTCGCCGGCCCCGGCTTCATCAACCTGTTCCTGGGCCAGGACTGGTTCACCAGCGTCGTGCGCGCCGCTGTCGCCAACCCTGAATATGGCCGCACCGACGCGGGCGCAGGCAAGAAGTATAACGTCGAGTTCGTCTCCGCCAACCCCACCGGCCCCATGCACATGGGCAACGCCCGCGGCGGCGCACTGGGCGACGGCCTGGCCGCCTGCCTGGACTGGGCCGGCTACGACGTGACCCGCGAGTTCTACATCAACGACGCGGGCAACCAGATCGAGAAGTTCGGCAAGAGCCTGGCCATCCGCTATCTGCAGCTGTACAAGGGCGAGGATGCCTGCCCGCTGCCCGAGGAATGCTACCAGGGCGCGGACATCGTCGCCCGCGCCAAGGAGTTTGCCGAGGTCCACGGCGACGCTTACGTCAACAAGGACTTTGACGAGCTGAAAAAGGCCATCGTTGCCGACGCTCTGCCGAAGAACATCGAGGGGCTGCAGCGCGATCTCGGCAAGTATCGCATCAAGTACGACGTCTGGTTCCACGAGAGCGACCTGCACAGCTCCGGCGCAGTCAAGGCCGTGGTGGACAAGCTGCTGGAGACCGGCGCGTGCTACAAGGCCGAGGACGGCGCGATCATGTACCGCAGCGCCCAGTACGCCGCCAAGTACGGCGTCGTCAACAAGCGCAAGACCGACGACGGCAGCGAGGAGGAGGCCAAGGACGAGGTGCTCGTCCGCGCCAACGGCATCCCGACCTATTTTGCCGCCGACATTGCCTACCACTACAACAAGCTGGCCGTGCGCGGCTTTGACAAGGCCATCGACGTCTGGGGCGCCGACCACCACGGCCACGTCGCCCGCATGAAGGGCGCGATGGACGCTATCGGGCTGGACGGCAGCCGTCTGGACATCGTGCTGATGCAGATGGTCAACCTCATGCGCGACGGCAAGCCCGTGCGCATGAGCAAGCGTACCGGCAAGGCCATCACCCTGACCGACCTGCTGGACGAGGTGCCCATTGATTCCGCACGGTTCTTCTTCAACCAGCGCGAGAGCTCGTCCACGCTGGACTTTGACCTGGACCTGGCCGTGCGCAACGACAGTGAGAACCCGGTCTACTATGTGCAGTACGCCCACGCGCGCATCTGCTCGGTGCTGAAAAAGCTCGAAAGCGAGGGCGTGAAGTTTGAAGGTGCCGAAGCCGTGGACGCCAGCGTGCTGACAGACCCCGCCGAGCAGGCGCTGATCCGCCTGCTGGCCGCCTTCCCCGCCGAGATCGCCGCCGCCGCCGAGAAGTACGACCCGGCGCGTATCACCCGCTACTGCATCGACGTGGCGTCTGCGTATCACCGCTTCTACAACGCCTGCCGCATCCTGGATGCCGAGGGTGCCGTTCAGCAGGGCCGCATCGCGCTCTGCCTGGCCGTGCGCGGGGTCATCCACAACATTCTGACGATGTTCAAGGTGAATGCACCGGAGACGATGTAAAAGTAAAGCTTAAGCCTTCCCCCTTGGGGGAAGGTGGCCCCGCTGGGCAGGATAAGGGGCGCGTTTGTTGTAGCTGCCCGCAAACGGGTGACTATGGCAGACTTGCCCCTCATCAGTCAGTGGTCGGGGCCGCTGACAGCTTCCCCCAAAGGGGGAAGCCAATACAACAAAAAGCCGCCGCTTCTTGGTAAAAGAAGCGGCGGCTTTGTTTTGGCGTACACGCGCCCAACATATCTATTATACCACTTTTATTATGTGTTATTCAATCCTGATTATGCACAAATATTGCATATAAACGTTGTGCGGTCTGCGAATAGACGAAACCTTAGGGCTGTGGTATAGTATAGTCACAGAAAGAAAACAGCCGGAGATAAGGAGATAAGAACTCCAAGCGAAGCCACTTTCCAAAAGGCTCTTCAGCAAAGTCCCATCGTGAACAGATCGACATCCTGAAGAAGATTTTCCGCAAGCTGCCCAAAGTCGGGGAGTGAAAAAGGAAGCACTTCAGGGACTCCGATCCAGCAGCACGAGGGCAAAGGAAGAGACCGGAAAGAAATTGTAAAGGCCGCCGGCAGTATTTCGTAAGGAAGGAGGCTCAAGTCCAATGGCAAACTTCAAAGATCCCATTCATCACCGGCGGGCCTGGGCCTGCTGAAAACGCAAGAACCGCATCCGAAGCCGCAAGTCATAACTTGTAAAAGATTTAAAAACAGCGATGCACGGTTGCTTAGCAGTTATTTAGCAGACTCAGGGGCCGTCAAAACACAGACCCCCGCATGAGATATAGATTAGGATGAAAGAAGGCTGGTAGAGATGACCGTCACCACTCCGCCGAACAGGATGTACCTGAACTTCACCTGATCCATAAGGAGATACTCCAATGTACTAGAGTTAAGAGGCTTTGGTCCTCGGCATCAGACCCATTACCCCAAGAACGATCTTAATAACAAACATTACTCCGTTCCACAAATGCTTTTGAGCAAATAACGAACCAGAGGGTAAGTCCAATGAACAGTTAGTTAAGGTCTTGAAAGGGCAAACAAAATTCGCGTAAAGATAGGATGATTCCCATGACGATGCGGAAACAGTCCGAAAAATAACGAAAAGGGTTATGAGGCTATGACTCCGAAGAAGTAAGACCGCCGGGGCGAACGAAATGTTCGCCCCGGCTTTTTTGTGTTGTGCAGCAATATGGGCGCACAACCCGGGAGGGATGAATCCCTCCCCTACGGATTGAACCGTAAAAGTGATTTGGCGGCAGGCTTCGGCGGGTTGGAGGCACCCCGCCCTACACAGATTTTCAAGTGGGGTTGTAGGGCGGCCAGCCCTCTGGCCGCCGTGCCCATTTGCGGGAGTGAGAAACTTTGCGGGTTATGCCTGTAGGGGGCGGCGTCCCCGACGCCCCGCAAAGGGGTCAAGCCCCGCCCTGCAAATCAACCGCGAAAGGGGTGCAACCGTAAACCTGCGGGCCGGGCATGCCCGGCCCCTACAGAGCGGTTTTCACAGCATACACCGCATAACCTTCGTCGCCTCGACAAAATCCTGCGACTCATACAGCCGGATAGCGTTCTCGTTCTGGGCCAGCACGTTCAGCTCTAAGTACTCCAAGCGCCGGTTGCGTGCCCAGCGCTTGGCGGCGGCCAAAAGCTCGCTGCCGACGCCCTGCCCGCGCACGGCCTCGTCCACGGCCAGATCTTCCAGCCGCGCATAGCGGTGGGGCAAAACGCAGCTGAACTCCGGCGTCCAGCCCGCGTAGCCGACCAGCGCAAAGCCGACAACTGCGCCGCCGCGCTCCGCCAGCAGGAAATCCGCGTCGTCGGCACGGATGGCCTTACGGATCTCGTCCTCCTCCCGCGGGCCCTCGCAGAAAAACTCCGGCTGCATCGCAACCAAAGCGGTGTCCAGCTGGCGGTACAGCGCGAGAATGGCGGGAATATCCGCCTCCGCCGCCGGGCGTATCACAGTCTTTGCGGCCATCTTGTCCTCCCCTTCTCCTACATGCGTGTAAACCAAAAACCGGCGGACGCAGTTGTCCGCCGGTGCAAATCACTTGATTTCCTGGATCGTGTACTTGAAGCCGTACTCCTCCTGCAGCTTCTTGACGGCAGGCTCGCAGTCCTCAATGAAGGTCGCAGAGTAGACGCTCTGGCCGTTGTGGGCCTTCTTGTACTCCTCGACGATCTCGTTCAGCTTGTTCCAGCCCTCGTCAGCCTTGGCCTGGTCCATATCCTGCGGGAAATCAATGATAAATTCGCGATGCTTAGGGATGCGTGCTTTCATAGTAAGTCACTCCTGAAAAATTTGTTTATACATACGCGGCATGTTGTCATGTAGAGGCGGGCAATGCTCGCCCCCACAGAATTTTGCCATACCGAATATACCAAAAAGGTTACACGCCAAAGCAAGCCCTGGCGTTTGCCGCGGTCTGGTCCAGCACGGCCTGGGCGTCCATATCCCAGAGCGTGCCGATGTACGCGGCCACATGGACAATGTTACGGCTGTCGTTGCGGGTGCCCCGCACCGGTTCGGGGGCCATGTAGGGGCAGTCGGTTTCCAGTAAGGCCCGGTCATGCGGGATGGCCGCCAGCACCCTGGCCGCGCGCTTCGCGCCCTTGTAGGTCACGACGCCGCCAAAGCCCAGGTACATGCCCTGCTCCACCAGCCAGGCCGCGTCGTCGGCACTGCCGCTGTAGCAGTGCAATGCGCCGCGGGGCTTGTATTTGCGCAGCAGCTCGTACATTTCGGCGTGGGCCTCGCGGTCATGGACCGACACGGGCAGGTCGAGCTCCTTGGCAAGCTGCAATTGTGCTTCAAACAGGTCGTACTGCTCCTGCCGCGGCACGGGCCAGTGATGGTCCAGCCCGATCTCCCCCACCGCCGCAACGGCCTTGTCCGCAAACAGCGGGCGCATGGCGGCCAACTCAGCACGCCAGTCCCCGTGGTAGACGGCCACCGTGGCGGCGTCCTCTTCGATCAGGCTCTCCGGGTGGATGCCCAGCGCGGCGTGGAAGTAGGGCGCGGCGTGCGCCAGCTCCAAAACCTGCGCAGCATCGCCGGAATGCGTGGCACATTCCAGCACACCGACCACGCCGCCCGCGGGCAGCGCCGTCAGCAGCTCGGCGCGATCTGCGTCGAACTGGCGGGAGGAATAGTGCGCGTGGGTGTCAAAAATGTTGTTCATGCCTTTGTCTCCTGCGTCTGCGGGGCGCGGTTGACCAGGAAGATGCCAATGCAGACCAGCACCAGCGCGGCCAGATAGTTCCACTCAAACAGCGGCTCACCGTTGAGCAGCGCCGACAGCAGGACGTTCATAATGGGGATGATGAGGCCGAACACCGCGATGCGGGACACCGGGTTGTTCTTCATCAGCAGCGCCCAGATAACATACCCCGCGCCCGAGATGAACGCAAGGAACAGCAGCACCGGGATACCGGCGGCGCTCTGCGGGTGCAGGCTGCCGCCCATCGCAAAGCCCAAAACAGCCAGCGCCAGACCGCCGACGCCCAGGTTGAGCACACTGACCGAGAAGCTGTCCGCGTACTGGGTGACGGCCTTGTTCCACGGCCCGGCCAGCGCAAAGATGACCGACGCGATCAGCATAAAGACCATGCCCTTGACGCTGCCGCCGCCGTGGTTGCCCAGCGTGGCGACAAGCACACCGCCGAAGCCGAGCGCACAGCCCAGCGCCTTGCGCGGGGTCAGGCGATCCTTATTGCCGTAGAGGAAGTGCGCCAGAATGACGCCCATAAAGCTCTGGGTGCTGTTCAGGATGCCGCCCATAGCGCCGGTCAGCAGCGCGACGGCGGAGTAGTAGAAGAAATACTGCGCCGCGGTCTGCCACAGGCCCAGCCCGCAGGCCGAGGCCAGCGTTTTGCCGCGCGGCATCGGCAGCGGACGGTGGTTCAGCGCCAGACCGGCCAGCCAGACCAGCGCCGCGCCTATCATGAAGCGGACGCCCGCAAAGCACAAAATCGACGCGGTATCGGCAGAATCAATGGCGAACAGCCGATAGCCCAGCTTGATGAACGGAAACGCCGAGCCCCACAGCACATTGCAGACAACGGCCATCAGGACCGCTGCCGCCGGGATGGAAAAGAATTGGTCGAGTTTAGATTTCTGCATGCTTCACCTTAGTGGATGCGTGCGCCCGCGGGGGTGTTGTCGGGGAAGAACGCGATGGAGCAGCCGCCGTCCACGTCGGTGTCAGCGGCAAAGATCATGCCCTCACTGACGTACTTGCCCTTCATCATCGGGCGCGGGGCCAGGTTGGCGACGATGCCGATCTTCTTGCCGATCAGATCCTCCGGCGCAAACCACTTGGCAATGCCGGACAGAATGCAGCGCTCGCGCTCGCCGTCGAACACGGTCAGGTGCAGCAGCTTTTTGCTCTCCTTCATGCGCTCGCAGGCGCGGACCTCGGCCACGCGCAGCTCGACCTTGCAGAAGTCGTCAAACGTGATTTCTTCCTCATGCTCGCCGATGAGTTCCGCGGACGCTGCGCCGCTCTCGGCGGGCTTTTCCTCTTTCTCCTCGGCAGGGGCGTTGGCAGCCTGGGCAGCGGCTTTCTGGGCAGCCTCCAGGGCCTCCAGCTCGGCCAGCTCCTTGGCGGCGTCGATGCGGGGGAAGATGTTCTCGCCCTTGTGCAGGGTGGCGTTGACGGGCAGCGTGCCGAAGGCGGCGGCGCTGTCCCAGGTCTTGCCGTCAGCTTCCACATTCAGCTGAGCAAAGATCTTCTCGCAGGTGGTGGGCATGAACGGCTGCAGCAGGACGGTGCAGATGCGCAGCGTCTCGGCCAGATTGTACAGCACGCGGGCCAGACGGGGCTTGGAGTCCTCGCTCTTGGCCAGCACCCACGGCGCGGTGGCGTCGATATACTTGTTTGCGTTGTCGATGACCTCAAACACGTCAGCCAGCGCATTCTGGAAGGCATACGCCTCCATGTCGGCTTCATAGCGGTCACGCAGACCCCTGGCCTTCTCGAGCAGCGCGGCGTCCTCGGGGCCTTCGTCCTGCTCAATGGGCAGATTGCCGCCAAAGTACTTGTCGGCCATGGCGGTAGTGCGGCTCAGCAGGTTGCCGAGGTCGTTGGCCAGATCCATGTTGATGCGGTTGATGAGCAGCTCGTTGGAGAAGTTGCCGTCAGAGCCGAACGGGAAGTCGCGCAGCAGGAAGTAGCGCAGCGCGTCGGCGCTGTAGCGCTCGGCCAGCAGATACGGGTCAACGACGTTGCCCTTGGACTTGGACATCTTGCCGCCGTCCAGCAGCAGCCAGCCGTGGCCGTAGACGTGCTTGGGCAGGGGCATATCCATGCTCATCAGCATCGCGGGCCAGATGATGGAGTGGAAGCGGACGATTTCCTTGCCGATGAAATGCACATCGGCAGGCCAGAAGGTCTCGTAGTCGCTGTCGGGATATTTGTCGTTCATGAAGCCGAGCGCCGTCGTGTAGTTGAACAGCGCGTCGATCCAGACGTACACGACATGTTTGGGGTCGAAGTCAACGGGGATGCCCCACTTGAAGCTCGTGCGGGAGACGCAGAGGTCCTCCAGGCCCGGGTCAATGAAGTTGTGGACCATCTCGTTGACGCGGGAGCGCGGCAGCAGGAAGTCCGTGTTGACGAGCAGGTCACGCACGCGGTCCGCGTACTTGGACAGGCGGAAGAAATAGGCCTCCTCCTCGGCGTCCACAACGGGGCGGCCGCAGTCGGGGCAGCAGCCGTTGACGAGCTGGCTCTCGGTCCAGAAGCTCTCGCAGGGGGTGCAGTACTTGCCGACATACTTGCCCTTGTAGATGTCGCCCTTTTCATACATCTTCTTGAAGATTTTCTGGATGGCAGCAACATGGTAGTCGTCGGTGGTGCGGATGAAGCGGTCATAGCTGATGTTCATCAGCTTCCACAGATCCTTGACGCCCTTGGGGCCCTCGACGATGTTATCGACGAACTGCTGCGGCGTAACACCGGCCTCCTTGGCCTTCAGCTCGATCTTCTGGCCGTGCTCGTCGGTGCCGGTCAGGAACTTGACGTTGTAGCCCTGCAGCCGCTTGTAGCGGGCCATAGCGTCGGTAGCGACGGTGCAGTAGGTATGGCCGATGTGCAGCTTATCGCTGGGATAATAGATCGGCGTTGTAATGTAGAATTTTTTCTGATCCATCTGTGATTTCTCTCCTTATATAAACAAACCTGTGTGGTGTGCTTTTTACGTTTATGACGTGCCTTGTAGGGGGCGGCGTCCCCGACGCCCCGCAAGTCTCCCCTTTCAGGGGAGGTGGCCGAGCGCAGCGATGGCCGGAAGGGTTCTGCCTGTTCGCCGCAGTTACGCGCTTCCCCGGGCACTTTCCCCTTTACAAGGCGTGTCCGCAGGGGCCGCACATGTGCGGCCCGCAGCCGTGCCTTGACGACCATTTGCGGGAAAATCGCGCGCCGATCATGCCCAACCCCTGCATAGGGCTAGAACCCTATCGGCTTCACCCCGCACGCCTCCAGCGCGTGCCTGCACAGCACCTCGGTGCTGTCGATGAAGAACTTGCCCAAGTGCTCGTCCCGCTTAACGAGGCTCAGCTCTGTGCAGCCCAGCACGGCCATGTCGCAGCCCTGCTTTTTCAGGTCGTGCACCGCCGCGCCGAACTTTGCCATATCGGCGCGTTTGCCCTGCTTGATGTCGTCATAAATGACCGACATGACCTCCTGCTGGTGCTCCTCCGACGGTACCGCCCAATCAATGCCCTGCGCCTGGCAGGCGAGCTGATACGTCTCGGCGGCCAGCGTGCCATCCGTTGCCAGAATGCCCAGCTTTGTGCAGCCTGCCGCCTTAGCATCCGCTACAGTCAGCCGCGGCATGTTCAGCACAGGCACGGGCAGTGCCTCGGCCAGGCGGTCATAAAAATAGTGCGCTGTGTTGCATGGAATCGCCAGCACCGTTGCGCCGTAGTGTACCAGGCTGAAGCCATCCTGCTCCATCACAGCAAACGGGCCATCCTTGCTTTTACCCATGATGAACGCTGTGCGGTCCGGTGTCGACGCGCGGGACGAGATGACAATGTCGATATGGTCCTGGTCGCACGTCGCGGGTGTGTGGTCGATCAGCATCTGATACAGATAACAGCTGGCCGCGGGTCCCAGCCCTCCCAGGATTCCCAGCACCTGTTTTTGTGGTTTTGTCTGCAGCGTGGCACACCCCTCCTTATAATACACTTATAGTATATTATAAGGCTAACTGCGCAATTATGCAAGGGCAAGGGCGACGGTTTTCGGGAGATTCGCAATAAAAAACGCCCTGCATTTTCATGCAAGGTGTCTGCGGTGGACCCTAATTTCAATTCAATTATATTGCAGACCGCTCCCCCTGCCTCCCTTGTCAAAGGGAGGTGGCGCCGCAGCGCCGGAGGGATTCCTACCTGTTGCCGATTGCTTTCCTTTAACCACCCAGTAGGGGCCGGGCATGCCCGGCCCGCACGCCTCCGTAAGCCTCTCCGCCAATCTTAAACAACAACATCCCACGCCAACCACCCCGGCCACATCAGCTTCCGCCCGCGCGGAATCTCCCGCGCCCTAAAAACAGCCCGCGGGGCTGTTTTTGCCCCGCGGTACGCTGGACGCGGGGCCCGGGCTTTTCGATTCCCGCACGGGTCACCTTTTACGCCCGACACCTATTAAAAAGCACATACAAAGAAAAAAGCACTACCTCAAATGAAGTAGTGCTTTTTGGTGACCCGTGCGGGAATCGAACCCACGTTAACGGCGTGAGAGGCCGCTGTCTTAACCGCTTGACCAACGGGCCATAATAAAAAAGAGAAGCCGGCATCTACCTATTTTCACAGGCCGTTTCCAGCCAACTATCTTCGGCACAAGTGAGCTTAACTTCTGTGTTCGGAATGGGAACAGGTGGAACCTCACCGTCATCGACACCGGCCATTCACATGGCGCTTGTCATGCTTCTCTTTTTCTCGTTAGATTTCTGCTTTCCTGTCAAGGGTGTACCCTCAAAACTGAATATCGAACTGCTTTCTTAGCAAACAGAGTATCTGATCAAGATGGGGTCAAGCCCTCGACCTATTAGTACACGCTAGCTGAACGGATCACTCCGCTTACACTGTGTGCCTATCAACCTTGTAGTCTTCAAGGGGTCTTACCTGATTGACTCAGTGGGATATCTTATCTTAAGGCCGGCTTCACGCTTAGATGCTTTCAGCGTTTATCCGATCCGAACATAGCTGCCCAGCTGTGCCACTGGCGTGACAACTGGTGCACCAGAGGTTCGTCCATCCCGGTCCTCTCGTACTAGGGACAGCGCCTTTCAAATATCCTGCGCCCACGACAGATAGGGACCGAACTGTCTCACGACGTTCTGAACCCAGCTCGCGTACCGCTTTAATTGGGCGAACAGCCCAAACCCTTGGGACCGAATACAGCCCCAGGATGCGATGAGCCGACATCGAGGTGCCAAACCTCCCCGTCGATGTGGACTCTTGGGGGAGATCAGCCTGTTATCCCCAGGGTAACTTTTATCCGTTGAGCGATGGCATTTCCACTCACATACCACCGGATCACTAACTCCGACTTTCGTCTCTGCTCGACCCGTCAGTCTCGCAGTCAGGCTCGTTTATGCGTTTGCACTCAATCATCTGGTTTCCGTCCAGATCGAACGAACCTTTGAACGCCTCCGCTACTTTTTAGGAGGCGACCGCCCCAGTCAAACTGCCCACCTGACAATGTCCCCCGCCTCGATTCAGAGGCGCAGGTTAGAATTCCAATGTCGCAAGGATGGTATCCCAACGTCCGCTCCAGAAACGCCAAAGCGCTTCTTTCCCAGCGTCCCATCTATCCTGTGCATGCAACACCGAAACCCAATATCAGGCTACAGTAAAGCTCCATGGGGTCTTTCCGTCTTGTCGCGGGTAACCGGCATCTTCACCGGTACTACAATTTCGCCGGGCGGGCTGTTGAGACAGTGCCCAAATCGTTACGCCATTCGTGCGGGTCAGAACTTACCTGACAAGGAATTTCGCTACCTTAGGACCGTTATAGTTACGGCCGCCGTTCACTGGGGCTTCAATTCAATGCTTGCACATCTCCTTTTAACCTTCCAGCACCGGGCAGGCGTCAGCTCGTATACGTCATCTTTCGATTTAGCACAAACCTGTGTTTTTGGTAAACAGTTGCCTGGGCCTATTCTCTGCGGCTCACTCTCGTGAGCACCCCTTATTCCGAAGTTACGGGGTCAACTTGCCGAGTTCCTTAACAACCCTTCTCCCGTTGGCCTTAGAATCTTCTTCCTACCTACCTGTGTCGGTTTGCGGTACGGGCACCTTAGATATACACACAGCTTTTCTCGCCTCTCTTCCAGCCGGACTTCGGTACTATATTTCCCTCGATCACTACCAGAACCAACACCTGGCTCCGACCTTCAAAAAGTGTCCCTGTGCTTAAATCTTTCGGTGGGGACGGAATCTCTACCGTCTGTGCATCGGCTACGCCTTTCGGCCTGACCTTAGCTCCCGCCTAACTTGGAGCGGACGAACCTTCCTCCAAAAACCTGAGGTTTCCGGCCATGTGGATTCTCACCACATTCGCGCTACTCATTCCGGCATTCTCACTTCTGTAAACTCCACAGCCGCTTACGCTACTGTTTCTCCGCTTACACAACGCTCCCCTACCCCGCACTTACGTGCAGCCTAAGCTTCGGTTTGTATCTTAGCCCCGTTAAATTTTCCGCGCAGAGACGCTCGACCAGTGAGCTATTACGCACTCTTTAAATGAGTGGCTGCTTCTGAGCCAACATCCTGGTTGTCTGCGTATTTCCACATCGTTTTCCACTTAGATACAATTTGGGACCTTAGCTGTAGATCTGGGCTGTTTCCCTTTTGACAATGAGATTTATCTCACACTGTCTGACTCCCATGCATCAATATTCCGGCATTCTTAGTTTGATAGGCTTCGCTATCCCTCTCGGGACGCTAGGCCATTCAGTGCTTTACCTCCGGGATATCTAACATGAGGCTAGCCCTAAAGCTATTTCGGGGAGAACCAGCTATCTCCGAGTTCGATTGGAATTTCTCCGCTACCCACAATTCATCCGCCGCCTTTTCAACGGAGGTCGGTTCGGCCCTCCATGAAATTTTACTTTCACTTCAGCCTGATCATGGGTAGGTCACCCGGTTTCGGGCCCATTGCATGTTACTGAACGCCCTGTTCAGACTCGCTCTCGCTACGCCTCCAGTCCTTAAGACCTTAAGCTCGCAACATACAATCGCTCGCCGGACCGTTCTACAAAAAGTACCATATCACACGTTGATGTGCTCTATGTGCTTGTAGGCACAAGGTTTCAGGTTCTTTTTCACTCCCCTCCCGGGGTCCTTTTCACCTTTCCTTCACAGTACTATACGCTATCGGTCACTGGGTAGTATTTAGGGTTGGAGGGTGGTCCCCCCATCTTCCGACCAGGTTTCACGTGTCTGGCCGTACTCTGGAACTCGCGCAGCTCTCGCCGTTTTCATCTACGTGACTCTCACACTCTTTGGTTGGCCTTCCCATGCCATTCGATTAACAGCTAAAGTCCTAAAAGCGGTCCATACCCCGGAAGGATTTCTCCTTCCGGTTTGCCCTCTTCCGCGTTCGCTCGCCACTACTAACGGAATCTCGTTTGATGTCTCTTCCTCGCCCTACTTAGATGTTTCAGTTCAGGCGGTTCCCCTCCTGTACCTATGGATTCAGTACAGGATACCAGAGTATGAACTCTGGTGAGTTTCCTCATTCAGAAATCTCCGGATCAAAGGATGTTTGCTCCTCCCCGAAGCTTATCGCAGCTTACCACGTCTTTCATCGGCTCCCAGTGCCAAGGCATTCTCCTTGCGCCCTTTGTAGCTTGACCGTTGTTTATCTCTCGATAAACATATCTTATTTCAGATTCTCCATTTGCCAACGAGATTTTACCATTTACTGTCGAACTTGCGTTCTCCAATAATCCGCTTGGTGAAATTATAGATTTTAATTTAAAATCAGGAATTTTACATAGCTAATAAAATCTCATTTCGCAGTTCTATATTCAGTTTTCAAGGTACATCAGCTACTTGCGTAGCTCCATAAGGGATTTGTGGGTTGCCCTCACAGGCAACCTGTGGTGGGCTGAAATGGACTCGAACCATCGACCTCTCGGTTATCAGCCGAGTGCTCTAACCAGCTGAGCTATCAGCCCAAATGGTGGAGATAAAGGGATTCGAACCCTTGACCCCCTGCTTGCAAAGCAGGTGCTCTCCCAACTGAGCTATACCCCCGCGTTTTCACGTTTCGGGCTTCGCTGTCCCTTATGCTTTTGAGGTTATCTGTAGCCTTTATTCATGGTCGCCTGTTCGGCTCCCTCTAAACAAGGCTATCGGCTCGCTCATCGCTCCGCCGACTTTTGGCCTTTTGAGGCCAAAAGCAGGGCCCTCAAAATTGAACAATACTGAAACTTGCTTTCCTGTCCATCCAACCAAAGACCAGCTTTGACTGAATGTCTGACTCCCTAGAAAGGAGGTGATCCAGCCGCACCTTCCGATACGGCTACCTTGTTACGACTTCACCCCAATCACCAGTTTTACCTTCGGCGGCGTCCTCCTTGCGGTTAGACTACCGACTTCGGGTCCCCCCGGCTCTCATGGTGTGACGGGCGGTGTGTACAAGGCCCGGGAACGTATTCACCGCGGCATGCTGATCCGCGATTACTAGCAATTCCGACTTCATGCAGGCGAGTTGCAGCCTGCAATCTGAACTGAGACGTTGTTTTTGAGTTTTGCTCCACCTCGCGGTCTTGCTTCTCTTTGTTAAACGCCATTGTAGTACGTGTGTAGCCCAGGTCATAAAGGGCATGATGATTTGACGTCATCCCCACCTTCCTCCGTTTTGTCAACGGCAGTCTCGCCAGAGTCCTCTTGCGTAGTAACTGGCAATAAGGGTTGCGCTCGTTGCGGGACTTAACCCAACATCTCACGACACGAGCTGACGACAACCATGCACCACCTGTCTCGATGTCCCGAAGGACTTCATGCATCTCTGCACTATGCATCGGATGTCAAGACCTGGTAAGGTTCTTCGCGTTGCTTCGAATTAAACCACATACTCCACTGCTTGTGCGGGCCCCCGTCAATTCCTTTGAGTTTCAACCTTGCGGTCGTACTCCCCAGGTGGATTACTTATTGTGTTAACTGCGGCACTGAAGGGGTCAATCCTCCAACACCTAGTAATCATCGTTTACGGCATGGACTACCAGGGTATCTAATCCTGTTTGCTACCCATGCTTTCGAGCCTCAGCGTCAGTTGGTGCCCAGTAGGTCGCCTTCGCCACTGGTGTTCCTCCCGATATCTACGCATTCCACCGCTACACCGGGAATTCCACCTACCTCTGCACTACTCAAGGCCAGCAGTTTTGAAAGCAATTTATGGGTTGAGCCCATAGTTTTCACTTCCAACTTGCCGGTCCGCCTGCGCTCCCTTTACACCCAGTAATTCCGGACAACGCTTGCACCCTACGTTTTACCGCGGCTGCTGGCACGTAGTTAGCCGGTGCTTTCTTGTTAGGTACCGTCATTATCGTCCCTAACGACAGGAGTTTACAATCCGAAAACCTTCTTCCTCCACGCGGCGTCGCCGCATCAGGGTTTCCCCCATTGTGCAATATCCCCCACTGCTGCCTCCCGTAGGAGTCTGGGCCGTGTCTCAGTCCCAATGTGGCCGTTCAACCTCTCAGTCCGGCTACCAATCGTCGCCTTGGTGGGCCGTTACCTCACCAACTAGCTAATTGGACGCGAGTCCATCCTGAAGCGAATAAATCCTTTTCCCTCAATCCGATGCCGGATCGTGGGCTTATGCGGTATTAGCAGTCGTTTCCAACTGTTGTCCCCCACTCCAGGGCAGGTTACTCACGCGTTACTCACCCGTTCGCCACTAAGCTAAGAAAAGCAAGCTTCTCTCAGCTCCGTTCGACTTGCATGTGTTAGGCGCGCCGCCAGCGTTCGTCCTGAGCCAGGATCAAACTCTTTATAAATGGTATTTAATCGCCATTTAAAAGCGTTAAATCTCTGTAATCACTCAGACACAATCGCTTGCGTCCTGTATGAATTACTTGTAAATTTGGAATTGATTAACGTGGGTTTCCAAACCCACGATCAAGGTTCCACAAGTTTCAGTTTTGTTCAATTTTCAAGGTCCTGCTGTGCTGTCGCGTTTCCGTGACAGCTTGTATATTATATATCAGATTCTCTCGTTTGTCAAGAGGTTTTCTGAAAGTTTTTTGAAGAAGTTTTCTTCAAAAAACGGTGTACAAGCTGTAGGTAAAGGCTCCAGCGGCTGCCGCCGCGGGCTGGGCTCGCGAGACAGCTTGATTATTATAGCAAGTAGTATGACCTTTGTCAACAGGTTTTTGCAAGTTTTTTTGATTTTTTCGACAAAGTTTGAGGGTAAAGTTTGGGCAAGGTGTATATTGGGGTGACGGCGGTTGGTGGGCACAAATTATGGGGGTGGTGGGTGGAAAGCGGGTTGCGGGGTTAGGTGGTTTGGGGGAATGGGTGGGCGGTGGAAGATTGACGGCAGGCGGCGGGGAGGTTGCGGGCCGGGCATGCCCGGCCCCTACGGGGTGGCGGAAGGGTGAGCGGGTGTCGGCCGGGAACGGGCAAGCGGAGGGGTCAAGACCCCTCCCTACGATGTGGAAGGTTAGAGGGTGGTTATGGGGAAGTGCGCGGGCCGGGCATGCCCGGCCCCTACGGGGTGGCGAGAGATTGACAGGGCACTGCTGATTAAGAGCTACTCCCTCACCCAATCTTTACACAAGCGTTACATGTTTCCCCTTGATGTGACAGGATGGATGGTGTATACTGTAGGCAGAAGAACGGTTCTTTCCTACTATATCTTGTGTCAGTTTTCCATTCGATACCTGATTTTCATGAAAGGAGCGTTTCCTATGCTTCCTTGCCAGAAGAATTGCCATGCGTATTGCCCGGGGTGCCACAAGTCCTGCCCGCATTTCCGCGCGATGCAGGAGCAGCAGCGCCGCGACCTGGCCCGCAAGAAGGAGTACTTACGCCGCGCCGACGAGTCCTGCCGCGCGGTGCTGCACCAGTGCCGCGCCGCAGGCGGGTATCTGGGGCCGCTGCCCTATTGACCGGCGGCCCTGCCCTGCGCTATACTATTTATAATTTATATAGTATAGGCAGGAGGTTTTTCCCTATGGTTCGTCCCCTGATGACCGACACGGTCTTTTTAGCGCAGAAGGCGATGCCCGCCGATGCCAGCGACATTGCTGTCGCCGACGATCTGCTGGATACACTCAAGGCGCACGAGGACGGCTGCGTCGGCATGGCCGCCAATATGATCGGCGTCAACAAGGCGATCATCGTCTTTGACAACGACGGCACACCCTGCGAGATGTTCAACCCGGTCATCGTCTACCGCAAGGGGCTGTACCTGGCCGAGGAAGGCTGCCTGTCGCTGCAGGGGCAGCGCCGGGCCAGGCGGCACCGCACCATTAAGGTGCAGTGGCAGGATCGTCAGATGCAGACCCACGTCAGGAATTTCACCGGCTGGACGGCCCAGATCATCCAGCATGAGATCGACCATTGCAGCGGCATCCTTATATAATAAGTACGCGCGATGCGCCCGCCGGGGTGCACCGCGCTTTTTATGTCAGGTCAAAGTAGGTCAGAATGCATTCATAGTACGCCTGTGCCGCCGCCTCGCAGGCTGCGTCGGTGGCGACCAGGGCAACGTCGCCGGCGTTTGTAATGAAGCCCTCCTCCACCAGCACCGCCGGGCAGCCGCATTTCTGCACCACGGTAAACGTCGGGTCGGAGAGCACTGTCGTGTCGTTGGACTCGCGTATGTAACGGTTGTCGTTGTCGTCAAAATAGATGTAGCGCACGCCGTCGATGCCGCGCAGCTCCATCCCCATTGCACCGAATTTTTCCGCGACCAGCCGCGCAAAGCGCAGGCTGTCGGCATTTGTGGACAGCTGCGGCGTAGCCGGGCAGCACTCAAAGCCGGAAACGCGGCTGTCGGCGTCGTAGTTCAGGTGGATGGAGAGCAGCAGCTGCGCACCGGCTGCCTTGGCGCGGGCCGCGCGGCGGCTGGGCTTGAGGTACTCGGTGCCGTTGGCGGTCAGCATCGGAGCAAAACGGCCATCACGCGCGAGCTTGTCATAGACGAGCGTGGCGGTTTTCAGCGTGACGTCCGCCTCGCGCAGGCCGCTGCCGAGGCTGCCCGCGTCCTCGCCGCCGACGCTTGGGTTGACGCCGCCATGTCCCGGGTCGATGGCCACAACGATTTTGCCGTCCGCCGCCTCCTCTGTCACGGCGGCGATCTCCTCCTCGCCACCGTCTGCCCGCTCGATCTCGTCCGCCTCGGCCTGCTCTGCCGCGGTGGGCCGGGTGCCCTGCCACTCGTGCCAGAGCACCGCGCCGATGCCTGCGCACAAAATCAGCGCCGCCACCGCAAACAGCAGCGGGCGCAGCTTGTCGGGCCGCCCGGTGCGGTAGACGTAGGTTTTTTCCCGCGGGGGTGTGCCGATCCTTGCCATGGCTGCCCTCCTTTCCGCTTACGTTTTTTAAACGATACCATTGTGTTGTGACAAAGTTGTGACAAAACGCATCGTTTTCTGATTTTTTGTGCTTTTATTTTGCAGCCTTCTAAAAATATACGCAAAAGCCCGGTTTTTTCGATTGCCAAATATTGACAATGCTTCCAATAAGCCGTATAATAAGGTCGTAAGGTTCGAAGCCGTCGGCTTGGGCACCGTTTTTTGGCCCAACACGCCGAAACGTATTACAGGAGGTTAGAAAGATGATTTCTACCGGTATCGTTCGCAGTATCGACAGTCTGGGCCGCGTGGTCCTGCCCAAGGAACTCCGCACCACCTACGACATTACTCCGGATACCCCGCTTGAGATTTTTACCGATGGGGATTCCATCATTATGCGCAAGTACCACGCGCAGGGCAGCTGCGTTTTCTGCGGCGACATTTCTCCCGACGCCGTGCTGCTCCACGGCAAATACGTCTGCCCCGCCTGCCGCAAGGCACTGGGCAAGTAAGGCCCGCTCTCCCTGTTATATCCCCGCTTAAACAAAAAAGCCTGTGCAGGCGAACTGCACAGGCTCTTATTTTTGGTTTTACTCCGCCTTTTTCAGCCCGCGCATGGCTTCCTCGGCATTTTTGACGAGGTTGAAAAGGCTGGTGGCGTGGCGGGGGTAGTCGCGGGCGAGCTGGTCGGTGCTCAGGGCGAGCGTTGCAGGCTCAAGGCTGTCGCGGGTGCCGTCCTCGCCGGTCAGGGCGGCGGCCAGGTCACCCTCGGCCATGCTCATGGCGGCATCGGCGCTGCGGTCCCAGCGGGCGGAGCCGACGCGGAACATGCCGCTGACATTTTTGGGCGATGCCTCATACAGCAGACGGAACATCTTGTACACGGCCAGCATCAGGTAGCTGCTGACGCCGACAACAAGCTGCTTGTCCCTGCTCTCCTGCAATTTGTCGTAGAGGATGTCGAGGGAGTTCTCGATGAGCTTTTTGTACATCGTGGGCAGGACGCTGCCGCGGTAGACACTGCCGCCGGTGGCCGAATTGCCCTCGGGCAGCTCCTCCACCGTGATGGTCTGGCCGCTGCGCTCGGCACTGCGGCCCAGCAGGTAGTCGCAGCTGACGTCGTAGTAGTCCGCCACCTGCACGACAAAGGCAAGGCCGCACTCGCGGATGCCCTTCTCGTAATGGGAGAGCTGGGCCTGGCTGATGCCAAGGTCCTGCGCCGCCTGCTTCTGGGTGATGCCGCGCTCCTTGCGCAGCAGCGTAATGATCCGGTTAAATTCGATCCCCATGGTCCGCAATCCTGTTCCGGGGCGCATGACCGGCACGGTGCCGGGCCGCAGTGGTGCCCCTTGCATATTTTCTACACGCTGTATATTATAGCGGGTGAAAAACGCTTTGTAAACCCAAAAAATTGACAGATTTTGTGCCGAAAATGCCGTCACTGCGCCGAACCGACACCCTGCACCTACATTTAGTCATTATACAGCGAGTACAGCTATAAATATTGTGGGCAGAATTTGCCAAAGCGGCGCGGCGGGTGCGTGTTGTAACCAAATTGTAATATTTTACGGTTGCGCAGGACACGATTTTAGGGTATGCTGTTAAGTAGCAATGTTATGGAAAGCGAGATTATAACGTGAAATATTATAAACTGCATCTGATCCGCCACGGCCTGACGGCGGGCAATCTGCAAGGGCTGTACATTGGCAGCGGCAGCGACCTGCCCCTGTGCGACGAGGGCCGCGCCCAGCTGAAAACACTGAAAAAGGATTTTGACTATCCGGTCGTGCCGCTGGTGTTCACCAGCCCGATGAAGCGCGCCACCGAAACGGCGGAGATTTTGTTTCCCGGCGTGCGGCAGATCGAGCTGGACGACCTGCGGGAGATGGCCTTTGGCAAGTTTGAGGGCCGCGCCGTGCAGGAGCTGGTGAAGGACCCGGAGTTTGCCCAGTGGATGGACCCGACGAGCCGCACGGTACCTGCGGGCGCGGAGGACCGGCAGATGTTCTTCAACCGCACGTCGTCGATGCTGATGAAGATGTTTGAGTACATGCTGCGCACCCACACAGAGGAGGCCGCCTGCGTGACCCACGGCGGCGTTATCATGAACATGCTGTCTCAGCACGCCCTGCCCTTCCGCAAGCCGGAGGAGTGGATGACCGACCCGGGCGCGGGCTACAGCGTGCGCCTGGACGCCGAGATGTGGATGCGGGATCATCTGGCCGAGGCGTATGACGTTGTGCCCCACGGGTATCTGGACGGGATGGAGTAATTTACGGGGATACGGAAGTTTTGTTCCTTCTTTGCAAAGAAGGAACCGAAGAAATTCTAAATAGTGGGATATAAAAAGGCACCTGCTCGGGGTTGAGCAGGTGCCTTTTGGTGTATTGGGCGGTAGGGGCCGGACATGTCCGGCCCGGCTGTGGATGGTGTATGGGTGGCTATGGGAAGGCCGCGGGCCGGGCATGCCCGACCCCTACAGGGCGGCAATTTTTGCAGCGGGCGGTGTCCTCAACGTCCCGCGGAGGGGTCAAGACCCCTCCCTACAGTACTTGTGGAAAAGCAGGTGCCTTTTGGGTTGTTGGGCGGTAGGGTTCCGGTCGTTTGCGGCTGCCGCTCACCTTCATCATTCTGCCGGGGCTTCGGTTGCCTCCGGCTGCGCGGTTTCCTCCGGCTGCGGGGCGTTCGCATCCAGATACGCCTGATTGTCCGCGATGGTCTGGTTCAGCTCGTCGATTTTTGCCTGCGCGGCATCGCGGGCGGCGAGCAGGTCGGCGTTCTCGCTGTCGGCGTCCAAGGCGGCCTGGGCGTCCTGCAATTCAGTCTGTGCCTCGGCCAGGCTGGCGTTGGCCTGGTCAATGGCAGCCTGCGCGTCGATGAGCTTCTGCGCGTTCGACAGCGCGGCCTCGGCGGCGGCAGCGGCTTCATCAGTGACGCCGCTTGCCAGCAGGGCGGGCTTTTCGGGCAGGGTCTGCTCGCTGCCGTCAGCGGCGGTCAGGCGCAGGGCCTGGCCGTAGTAGCCGCCCCAGATCGCGATAAAGCTCTTGCCCGGGGCCACGGTCAGCGGCGTGCCGTCGGCGGCGGTCAGGCTGAACGGCCCGGTGGCGTCCTCCTTGCTCCAGGAGATCTGCTCCCACGCGCCGCCGTGCAGGTAGAGGCCGGTGCCGCCGGTCATGTCATACTGGCGGGTGTAGCCGTCATCCTTGATGCCGCTGGACGCATACAGCACAAACACGTTGGTGAACGCCGCCTGTTGACCGTTGTCGGCGTCGGTCATCGGGCTTCCGTCGGCGTTCAGCTTCTCGTACAGGCCGGTGCCGGTGTTGTAGTTCAGCTGCTCGCTGTCGGATTTCGAGAACGTCACGGTCAGGCTCATGCCGCTGCGGTTCTCGGGGGCAACCTCCTCCCGCGTACCAAAACGGAACAGCGGGGTGTTGCTGCCCTCCAGCGCCGTGCCGTAGCTGGCCGCACCGTTGCGGATCAGCTCGCCGGTGGTGTACCAGCAGTTTTCCTCGCGGTAGCCTGCGTCCTGACGGCCCTGGTCAAAGGCAAACGCCGTCTTGCCGACGTGGTAGCCGTCCAGATCCTGATACGCCAGCGTGTTGAGCAGGTTTGCCGCGTAGACGTTCTTGTCAATCGAGACCGGCATCGCGTTCAGCGGCAGCGCGGCCTGCAAAAACAGGTCGCGGCCCGGGCCGACCGGCCCCACCTTGCTGATGCGGTCCACGTCGGCAAACAGCGCCATCAGACCCGCAGTGTTGCCCTCGGTCACGCCCTCGATCAGCACATCGGCGGACGCAATGCCCCACTGGGGCTGTGCGCCGTCCAGCGTGCGCAGCATCACGGCCACGGGGCGCTTGCCGGTGTAGTCGGCGTCGTCCAGCCCGGTCAGCGGGTTGGTGCTCAGGCCCACCGCGGGCTCGGGCGTCGACTCGGCAGTGACCTCCGGGGTGGGGGTCGCTGCCTGCTCCGGCGTGGCGGTCACGGTATCCTGCCGGGCGCAGCCGCCCAGCAGCAGGGCAGCCAGCAGCGCCGCAGCGCCGCCCCATGCCTGCAATTTCCTCATATACAATACCTCTCTGTAAACAAACAACGCGGCCCGCCGCCGGGCGAGCCACGTTGTACGGGCAGATTCAATTATTCCGCGGGGGTCTCATCCGCCGGGGCCTCGGTGTTCTCTGTGGGAGTCTCCTCGACGGGGGCCTCCTCAGCGGGCGTTTCCTCCTGCGCCGGGGTCTCCTCGGCCACAGTCTCCTGCGCGGGCGCCTCGGTGGTGGTCTCCGCCTCGCCGCTGCCGGTGGCGGCTGCGGTCAGGTCGTCGGTGGAGGAGCCGAGGGTCTCACCGGCCTTGGCGTCGTCCTCGACATAGCTCTTCTCGTAGGTCTGGGTCGTGGCGGTGGACAGGTTGACGCCGTCCAGCGTGCTGTGGACAAAGTTCTCGGCAAAGTCTACGTCGGTCACGGCCACATAGCTCTTGCCGATGTTGACCTCCAGCGGGGTGTCGCTGCAGGTGCCGTCCTCGTTCAGGTAGTACAGGCGCAGGGCCTCCAGCGGGGTGCCCTTCTGCCAGTAGATCTTCTCGCACTTGCCGCCGTAGCAGTAGTAGCCGATGCCGCCCCATGCGTACTCAACGTACTGCAGGTCCTTGGCCTCGTGGCCGGGGTAGGTGTGGATGTCGGTGTACAGCACGATGACGTTGGGGAAGGTCAGCACCTTGTTGTCGGCAGCCTCGTCCACGGTATCGCGCCACTGGCCGTCGGAGTAGTTCTGCTGCATCTTGTACTCGTTGGTGGACTCGTCGTAGATGAAGCGGGTCTTGTAGGACTGGCTGTGCTCGATCTCGATATACTGGCCGTCGGAGACGACGGGGCCGTACTTATCGCTGTAGGCGCTGTCCAGGCTGTTGGACAGGTCGCGGGTCGTGCCCAGGCGGTAATCCACAAAGTTAAAGAAGGTGGAGTTGTAGGTGCGGTTCATGTCCACGTTCTGGCTGCTGATATAGTTTGCGATGTTGTCGGCGTTGGTGTACATCGTGTGCTCCAGCGCCAGAGAACCGGCGTTGTAGCTCTTGCCGGCCCAGTTGACGCGGCCATAATCGCGGTAGCCGTTGGCACCGTCGTTGTTGTTCAGCTTGCCGTAGTCGTAGTCGATGGCGTACTGCTGCATGACGACGGACTGGCCCTCATGGACATAGAGCGCCTGCCAGGGCAGGATCAGGCGGAAGAACTGGTCGCGGCCCGAGCGGACGGGGCCGACCTCGCCGACGGTCTTATAATCGGTAAAGACAGGCATGAAACGGGTGATGCCGCCCTCGACCTTGATCTCAAACAGGATGTCGGCCTTGGACAGACCGCGCTGGGGGCGGGCCGCCACGATGTTGTTGACCATCACGGCGGTGATGCGCTGGCCCTCGGGGTAGTCAGCACCCTTCGGCTCACCGGTCAGGACGTTGGCCTCATAGGGGGGCAGCTCGGTGGGAGCGGGGGTCGCCTCCACAGTCGCGGGTGTGCTTTCCGCGGTGGAGGTCGAGATGGTATCGCCGCTCTTTTTGCAGGCCGCCAGCAGCACTGTCAGGGAGAGCAGCGCTGCGATCACAAGCAGAACACGTTTCATTCCATTGCTCCTTTTCAGGTTTTCCTGTTGTAGTAAATATACTAATATTGTAGTCGTTTCAAGGGCGTTTGTAAAGGTGGGGGCGGAGATTTTACAAATACAAATTTTTGGTTTTCCCCACGGGGGAAGGTGGCCCCGCAGGGCCGGATGAGGGGAGCAGTGTACTACCGCAACCCGTTTACGGGCAATGCCGTCAGGCCGCCCCTCATCCGCCCTCGGACGGGGCCTCGGGCACCTTCCCCCGAAGGGGAAGGCTTCCTTATTTTCGCGTCTGAAGCCAGTACTCCCCCATACTGCTGCCGGGCTTGCCGGTGCATTCGTCGTGCAGGTAGTCGGCAAGGCCCGCGGCGGCGGGGTCCCAGGCAAGAGCCTGGGCTTCGGTTTCAAACTCGACCTCGGCGTACCAGAAGGCCGTGGGCAGGTCGGGGTCCACACAGTTGACCTCGAGCGTCAGCCCGCCGGGCAGCCGATAGCCGCGGCGCTCCTTGCGGATAAGGGGCTTACCTATTAAATGCTCGAGCTTTGCGAACAGCTCGGCGTCGATTTCGGTCTCGATCTCCTCGCGGCTCAGGGTGCCCGCCCCTTTAAAGCAGAGCACCAGCGCCGTGCGCCCGCCCTGCAGGGCCTCGCGCCGGATGCGCACCGTGGGGCGCACGCTGACGTAGCCCTGATCCATCTGATAGTCCGAGGTCTGGGTCAGCCCCTCCGGCCAGCCCGTGACCATCCATTTGCGTTCGATTTCCATAATGAGCCCCTGCCTCCCTGTAGGGGCCGGACACGTCCGGCCCTCAACCTATCCGTTATCGCTGCAATGCCGTACAGCAGCGGGCCGGGCATGCCCGGCCCCTACGGCGCTGCGCAGCAGTCGTTGCGCCTGCGGCCATCCGACCTGCTCTTAGTATACCACATTCCGTCTCTCGCGCACAGTTCACAGTATTGCCGTATTTCAACCAAAAAATCGTTTCTTCTTTCGTCAGATTGCCAGTTGCATTTTATCCGCTTACCCCGTATAATAGAGGCATAACAGCAAGGGCGCTGCGAATGTGTTTTCGCAGCGTCCTTTTTCTGTAAATAGAGGAAATAAAGGAGTAAGAAGTATGGCAGCAACCGTTATGGAACTTTACGGCAGCAAAGTCTTCAACGAGCATGAGATGCGCGAGCGTCTGCCCAGCTCGACCTACAAGAGCCTCAAGGCGACGATTGAGAAGGGCCAGCCGCTGGACCTTGAGGTCGCCAACGTCGTGGCCAGCGTCATGAAGCGCTGGGCCATTGAGCAGGGCGCCACCCACTACACCCACTGGTTCCAGCCTCTGACCGGCATCACCAGTGAGAAGCATGACGGCTTTGTCAGCCCCCAGCCGGACGGCACCGCCATCATGGAGTTTTCCGGCAAGGAGCTCATCAAGGGTGAGCCGGACGCCTCCTCCTTCCCCTCCGGCGGCCTGCGCGCCACCGCCGAGGCCCGCGGCTACACCGCCTGGGACCCCACCAGCTATGCTTTCGTGAAGGACGATACGCTGTGCATCCCCACTGCGTTCTGCTCCTACACCGGCGAGGCACTGGACAAAAAGACCCCGCTGCTGCGCTCGATGCAGGCCATCTCCGACCAGGCCTGCAAGGTGCTGAAGCTGTTCGGCAAAGACGTGGACCGCGTCGTGACCACCGTCGGCCCCGAGCAGGAGTACTTCCTTATTAAGAAGGAGGACTACCAGAAGCGCCTGGACCTGGTGCTGTGCGGCCGCACGCTGTTCGGCTCTGCCCCGTCCAAGGGCCAGGAGCTGGAGGAGCACTACTTCGGCACGATCCGCCCCATCGTCTCCGGCTTTATGAAGGAGCTGGACGAGGAGCTGTGGAAGCTGGGCATTCCCGCCAAGACCAAGCACAACGAGGTCGCCCCCTGCCAGCATGAGCTGGCCCCCATCTACGACACCACCAACGTCGCCATCGACCACAACCTGCTGACGATGGAGATGATGAGGAAGATCGCCGACAAGCACGGTCTGGTCTGCCTGCAGCACGAGAAGCCGTTCGAGGGCGTCAACGGCAGCGGCAAGCACAACAACTGGTCCCTCGGCACCAAGCACGAGAACCTGCTGGACCCCGGCGACACCCCGATGGAGAACCTGCAGTTCATGGTTTTCCTGTCCGCGGTCATCGAGGCCGTTGACGATTACGCCGACCTGCTGCGCACCTCCGTCGCCACCCCGGGCAACGATCACCGTCTGGGCGCCAACGAGGCACCCCCGGCCATCATTTCCATCTTCGTCGGTGAGGAGCTGGAGGCCGTTATTGATGCCATCTGCACCGATTTCCCCTATGCCGGCCCCGTCAAGATGAAGATGGACCTGGGCGTTGATGTCCTGCCCAAGTTCAGCAAGGACACCACGGACCGCAACCGTACCTCTCCGTTCGCCTTCACCGGCAACAAGTTTGAGTTCCGTATGCCCGGCTCCGCCGAGAACCTGTCCGACGCGAACACGATCCTGAACGCCGCCGTCGCCAAGAGCCTGAAGGAGTTCGTGGCCGAGACCGCCGGTGCCGCCGACTTTGAGTGCGCGGCTGCCGCCTGGGTCAAAAAGACGCTGAACGAGCACCGCCGCGTGATCTTCAACGGCAACGGCTACAGCGAGGCGTGGGAGGTCGAGGCCGAGCGCCGCGGCCTGCCGAACCGCAAGTGCACCCCCGACGCGATGATCGCGCTGAAGGACGAGAAGAACATTGCCCTGATGGAGGAGTTCGGCGTCCTGACCAAGACCGAGATGCTGAGCCGCTACGAGGTCGAGATGGAGCACTACTCCAAGATCCTCAACATCGAGGCCCGCACGATGCTCAAGATCGCCAACAAGCAGCTGATCCCCGCCGCCACCGCCTACATGGGCGAGGTCGCCAGCGCAGCCGCCGCCAAGACCGCCGCTGTGGAGGGCATCTCCACCAAGGCCGAGACGAAGGTCCTGACCGCCCTGAGCAAGTACACCGACGAGATGTCCGACGCCACCGACGCCCTGCAGGCCGCTACCGACAAGGTCAGCGCCATGGACGACGAGGCCGCCAAGGCACACGCCTTCCACGACGAGGTCATCCCCGCGATGGATGCCCTGCGTGCCGCCGCCGACGAGGCCGAGAGCATCGTCGATGAGGATTACTGGCCCCTGCCCTGCTACAGCCGCATGCTGTTCTATACCGAGTGATTTTCTCCCGCGCTTTTTGTAGGGGCGGCTCCCGTATCCGCCCGCAAGGGGCTGCCGGTTGACGGGCGCATATAGAATGCGCCCCTACGGGATGGGTTGTTTCCCCGCAAGCAACAGCCCGCCCACATCACGCCATTTTCCTTACTGGCCGCGTCCTCGCCCCGCACAGTGAAGACGCAGCCGGGTGTAAGGTTACACCCTTTTACAATCGCCATTCTCCTTTTCCTATTTCTTACACCAGCTCGAAAGGCCCGCCCGCTCAAGGTGGGCCTTTCGAGTATCTGCGGCTTCCCCCTTGGGGCTGCGCCCGCAGGCGCGTGTCGAAGCGCAACCGCCGGAGGCGGCTCTTAGCGCGGAGACTGAAGCTGCCGCCCGCAGGCGGCTGATGAGGGGCAGCCTCGCCATACGACCCGTTCACGGTCTGCCGCGGCACACTCGCCCCTCATCCGTCGCTTCGCGCCACCTTCCCCCGCAGGGGAAGGCTTTTACAGGAGGTTCCTATGAAACGCACCGCACAGGACATTCTCAATTTTGTGGAGGACAACGATGTTAAGTTCGCAAAATTGACATTCTGCGATATTTTCGGCAACCAGAAAAACGTTTCGCTTTTTGCCAGTGAGCTGCCCCGCGCCTTTGCCGAGGGTGTCAGCTTCGACGGGTCGTCCATCGCCGGGTTCATGAACGTCGAGGAGAGCGACCTTGTGCTCTGGCCGGACCCGGACACCGCCACCGTGCTGCCGTGGCGCCCCACCGAGGGCCGCGTCATCCGCATGTACTGCGACATCACCCTGCCCAACGGCAAGCCGTTTGAGGGCAACTGCCGCGGCTACCTGCAATCCGTCATCAAGCGTGCCCGCGCCATGGGCCTTGTCTGCAACGTCGGCTGCGAGTGCGAGTTCTACCTGTTCGAGACCGACGAGCACGGCAGCCCGACCCGCATTCCGCTGGACATAGGCGGCTATTTTGACATCCCGCCGCTGGACAAGGGCGAGAACATCCGCCGGGAGATCTGCTTTGCCATTGAGGAAATGGGCCTGCACCCCGAGCACAGCCACCATGAGAGCGGCCACGGCCAGAACGAGGTCTGCTTCCGCTACACGACGGCGCTGAAATCCGCCGACAATCTGAACACCTTCAAGAGCACCGTCAAGGCCATTGCGGCCCGCAACGGTCTGTTTGCCAGCTTCATGCCCAAGCCTTTGGCCAACCAGCCGGGCAGCGGTCTGCATGTCAATGTCTCGCTGCTGCGGGACGGCAAGAACCTGTTTGACGGTGCCTTTACGCCCGACAGCGAGGCCGGACATTTTGTAGCGGGCATCCTGGCCCACGCGCGGGAGCTGACGGCGTTCTGCAACCCTGTGCCCAACTCCTACGCGCGGCTGGGCGCAAACGAGGCCCCGCTGTACGTGAGCTGGAGCCGCCAGAACCGCAGCCAGCTCGTGCGTCTGCCCAGCGCCCACGGCGAGTTCTGCCGCGTTGAGCTGCGCGGGCCCGACCCCGCGGGCAACCCGTATCTGGTCATCGGCCTGATCCTGGCCGCCGGTCTCGACGGCATCGAGCACAGCCTGCCCCTGCCCGAGGCCGTGAACCGCAACCTGTTCCATCCCAGCGCCGCGGCGGGTCTGGACAGCCTGCCCCGCACCCTGCGCGAGGCCATCACCGTGGCCGGGCAGAGCGAGTTTATCAGCCGCGAGCTGCCCGTTGCCCTGATGAACAAGTACTTTGAGTACCAGACCCAGCTCTGCCACGACGCCGAGGGTGCCCCCGACACCGAGAGCTGGGAAAGAGCGCACAGCTTCCTGATCATTTGATTTTACGGGAGTACGTAGGGCACCCCGCCCTACGGCCTGTCCGAAAGCTCCATCGTAAATTATCAGGAAGGGAGGGCAGCCTATGGCAAAAGCCCTGATCGTTTCGGCGGGGAATAACGCCAATGAATATCTGGCGCGGCATATCGGAGAGCTGGGCTATACCCGCCCCACGATTGTCGCCAGCGGCGGCGAAGCGCGCCGCCGCATGGATACCAACGACTTTGAGGTCGTCATCATCAACACGCCCCTGCCCGATGAGTTCGGCCACGAGCTGGGCACCGACGCCGTGGAAAAGACCGACGCAGGCGTCATCCTTCTGGCCAAGACCGGCACCGCGGAGCAGATCGCGGATAAACTGCAGGATTTCGGCGTGCTTGTGCTGGCCAAGCCGTTCACCGGCGCACAGTTCCGGCAGGCCGTGCAGATCGCGGCCAGCAGCTACAAGCGCCTGGCCGTGCTGCGGACCGAGAACGCAAAGCTGCTGGACAAAATCGCCCAGCTGCGGCTGGTGGACCGCGCAAAGTGCTATTTGATTGAGAAAAAAGGCTACACCGAGACCGACGCCCACCGCCTGATCGAAAAGCGCGCCATGGACACCCGCATGAGCCGCGGCGAGGTCGCGCAGGAGATTTTGGAGGAGGAGGAGGAATAAGCAAGGTTGCCTTCCCCCGCGGGGGAAGGTGGCCGAGGCCCCGCCCGAGGCCGGATGAGGGGCGAGTGTGCCGCAATTACCCATTCACGAGATGCATTGGCAAGCTCTGCCCTCATCAGCCGCCTGCGGGCGCAGCCCCGAGGGGGAAGCCTTAGAGACGCAAAAAAGAGGACGCTTTCGCGCCCTCTTTTTTATTTACAGATACCCATACCTCTTTCTCCCCCTCACAACAAACCCTCCGGTGCATACCAGCGCCATGGCCTCGGCGGCAACTACCGCAAGCCAGATGCCGTCCACACCGATGATAAGCGGCAGGGTCAGGATGGACACAACCTGGAACAGCAGCGTGCGCAGGAAGGAGATAGCCGCCGACACTGTGCCGTTGTTCAGCGCCGTGAAGAACGCCGAGCCGAAGATGTTGAAGCCTGACAGGATAAAACTGATGCAGTACAGCTTCATGCCGTGGGTCGTCAGTGCCAGCAGCCCCGCATCGTAGCCGACGAAGATTTTGGCCAGCGGCTCGGCCAGCAGCTCACTGGAAGTCAGCATCGCCACACCGGCCACCGCAATGATGCCCGCACTTTTGCGCAGCAGGTTTTTCAGTTCGTCCTTATTGTCCGCGCCAAAGTGGTAGCTGACAATGGGCGCTGTGCCCTGAGAATAGCCGATGAACACCGCCGCGAACACAAAGCCCACATACATAAGCACGCCATAGGCCGCAACGCCGTCCGCGCCGAACAGCTTGAGCAGCTGCATATTGTACAGCGCACCGACCAGCGACATCGAGATATTCGTCATCAGCTCGCTGATGCCGTTGGTGCAGGCTTTGAACAGCTCCCGCAGGCTGAACAGCGGCCTTGTGAAATACAGGCGGCAGCCGGGACGGCGCTTAGCAAAGTAGAAAATGGGCGCCACACCGCCGACCATCTGGCTGATGACCGTCGCCGACGCCGCACCGGCCAGCCCAAGACCCGCCACGCCGACGAGCACGGAGTCCAGCACCATGTTGGTCACGCCCGCCGCCACCGTGAAGAACAGGCCCAGCTTGGGCTTTTCCGCGGCAATAAAGAAGCTCTGGAACAGATATTGCAGCATGAACGCCGTTTGGAATGTCAGCAAAATGCGGCCATACAGCAGACAGCTGGGCAGCAGCTCGGGCGTTGCGCCCAGCAGCAGCGCCACGGGCCGCAGCAGTGCCAGGCCGATGACGCTGAAAATCGCGCCGATGCCCACAGTCGCAACGGCCAGCATACTGAACAGCTGGTTCGCGCGCTTCTCATCGCCCATGCCCAGCGTCATGGCTACCAGCGCACTGCCGCCCGTGCCGATCATAAAGCCGAGGCAGCCCAGCATCTGGATATAGGGGTAAATGAGGTTCAGCGCCGTGAACGCCGTTTTGCCCGCGCAGTTCGAGACAAAGAAGCCGTCCACAATCGTGTAGATCGACGTGAAGATCATCATGATAATGGGCGACGCCGTGAATTTCAGCAGCCGCCCCGTGGTAAAGTGGTCGGACAGCTGGATCTGGTTTGATTTTGACATAAATGCTCCTGTTTTTGCGGCAGGCACGCACGTAGGGGCCGGACATGTCCGGCCCTGCACCTTGCCTTTACCTCTCTGTTTCCGTTATGCTGCGGGCCGGGCATGCCCGGCCCCTACCGCGCAATTTTTTCAAACTCCCGCTGCAGGCATTCCAGATGCCGCTGCGCCAGACGGTGCATTTCCTCGGCGCTTGCAAGGCCAAAGGCGCGGATGGCCTTTTCCTCGGCGGCGATGACCGGCACGACGGTGCGTTCGGCCAGCGCACGGCCCTCGGCGGTCAGGGTCACGATCTTTCCGCTGTGGGCTCCTTTTCCCGGGCAAAGCGCCAGCAGGCCCTTTTTGACCATGGCCGCCACGGCGGAGTTCAGCGTCTGCTTGGGGATGCCCCAGTCCGCCGCAATGCGGTTCTGGGTCAGCGGCTCGCACGACGTCACCAGCGCATACAGCGTCCAGAACGCTGCGTCCGACAGGCCGCACCGCTGCGCCGCCGCGTGGTACAGGGCGTTGCACTCATTGAACTGGCGGTTCGTTTTGTCCAGCAGGGCGCGGGCCTGGGATTCCTTTTCTTCCATTCTCTTTCCTCTTTAAAATCCGATTTCGGATTCAATTATAGTCCGAAATCGGATTTATGTCAAGTGTCGAATTTTGATGCTGCTTTTTGTGCAGCTTTCACATTGTCTGCACCCGCCGCGGATATTATAATGAAAGAAAAGCAAAGGAGGGTTTCCCCATGTACCAAGCCGCACAAAACCGCTATCAGGTCATCCCCTACCGCCGCTGTGGGGCCAGCGGCCTTATGCTGCCCGCAGTCTCGCTGGGGCTGTGGCATAATTTCGGTGACACCGCCCCGTATGAGAATATGCGCGCGCTCTGCCGCACGGCGTTTGACCACGGCATCACCCACTTTGACCTTGCCAACAACTACGGCCCCGAGCCGGGCGCTGCCGAGCGGAATTTTGGTAAAATTCTGCGGGACGATCTCGGCGTCTACCGCGACGAGCTGATCATCTCCACCAAGGCCGGTTACCTGATGTGGGACGGCCCCTACGGCGACTGGGGCAGCCGCAAGTACCTGCTGGCCAGCCTGGACCGGAGCCTGCAGCGCATGGGGCTGGACTATGTGGATATTTTCTATCACCACCGCATGGACCCCAACACCCCGCTGGAGGAGACGATGGGCGCACTGGCGCAGGCCGTGCGCAGCGGCAAGGCGCTGTACGCCGGTCTGTCCAACTACGACGGCCCGACGCTGGAAAAGGCCGCGGCCATTCTGGACGAGCTGCATGTACCGTTCGTCATCAACCAGAACCGGTATTCGATCTTTGACCGCACGATTGAGCACAACGGGTTAAAGGATACCGCCGCGAAGCTGCACAAGGGCATCATCACCTTCAGCCCGCTGGCGCAGGGGCTTTTGACAGACCGCTATCTGCACGGCATCCCCGCCGACAGCCGCGTCCACACCGACGGGCGGTTCTTGAAGGAGAAGGACATCACGCCGGAGCGCCTTGCGCAGATCAGCGCCCTGAACGACCTTGCCCGGCAGCGCGGTCAGACCCTGGCCGAGATGGCCCTTGCCTGGCTGCTGCACCACGACGAGGTCACAACGGTTCTGATCGGTGCCTCCAAAACGCAGCAGATTCTGGACAACATCAAGGCCGTGGAGCACACGACGTTCACGCCCGACGAGTTGGCCGTGATCGACAGGATCAGCAAGTAAATTCTACTTACGCGCAATAAACCGCCGCCCGCCGGGGAAGTTTTCCACGACGGGCGGCGGTTGTTGTTGAAAGATGGGTTTGCGGGATGTACGCCCTCGGTTCGCCGCTGTAGGGGGCGGCAGCGATTTCCCGTAGGGGCGGATTCTATATCCGCCCGGGGTGGTTCCCGCAGGCGGGCGCTTTCGTCAGGCCGCGGGCCGGGCATGCCCGGCCCCTACCGTGATGCTGCAATTTTTTGCGCTTCGCACAAAAAAATCCCAGCGTGTCGAAAAAGGTGTGTTCCCCCCTTGGCCCCCTCTGCGAGGGGGCTCCGCCCGCAGGCGGTGGGGGAGAGAACTGTACGATTACCCGAAATATTTCGGGCTATGGCAAGGTTCTCTCCCTCCGCCCCTTCGGGGCACCTCCCTCGCAGAGGGAGGTTTTTCGACAGTCTGCGATTTTTTTGCGCTTCGCACAAAAAAATCCCCCACCGTCCGGAGCAGAGAACGATGGGGGCAAAACGCAATAAGCAGACCGCTAAAAAGGCGCAGAGCAAAACGCCAAAACGGAGGCGCAGCCTGTTATTGGCAGGAACCGCACCGGAGAGGCAAACAGCCGGTTGACGGTTCGAGGTTGGTTATGGTTAGTAGACGCTAACCACGCATATACTTTACCATATTGCAGCAGTGATGTCAAGCCTTTTCCCAAAATAATTCCCAGGGCAACACCGCATAATTCCCGCCTAACGGCTTAAGCACCGCTCCGGCGGCTGCGGCACGGCATCTGCGTTGCCAAAATGCTCGATAATACACAAAGTATTATCTGCGCTTTTGGCTTAGCAGCTGCCGCACCTCGCTCGCCGTATCGGCACTTAGAATTATGCGGTATTGCCCCAGTATTTTTGTAGAAATTACTTTGCGGTGCTGCCCTTGGGTGCATCGGGATAATCGCGCACATGCAAAAGCTGCTCCGCGGTTTCGACCTCCTCCGCCGTGGGTACGCGCACGCCGTCCAGCGGGTACGGGATACCGAGGTTCTGCCACTTGAACAGTCCCAGCGTGTGGTAGGGCAGAATTTCTACGCGGCGCACGGTGGGCAGCGTTTTAATAAAGGCATCCAGCTGCCGCAGGCCGTCGGCGTCATCGGTCAGGCCGGGGACCAGCACATGGCGGACCCAGAGGTCCACGCCCCTGGCCGCCACATACTGTGCCATGGCCAGAATGTTTTTGTTGCTGTGGCCGGTCAGTTTTTTGTGCTTCTCGTCGTCAATTTCCTTTAAATCCAAAATGACGAGGTCGGTGTTTTCCAGCAGACGGTCAAAGCGGGCCATCCATTCGGCGTTGTCGGGCGCAAAGGGCTGGGCGCTGGTGTCCAGCGCGGTCTGCACCTTTTTGGCGCGGGCCAGACGGAACACCTCGCTGACAAAGTCCAGCTGCAAAAGCGGTTCGCCGCCGCTGATGGTCAGCCCGCCGTTGCCGCGCCAGTAGTTGCGGTAGCGGTAGGCGGCGGTAAATGCCTCCTGCGGGGTGCTGGCGGTGTCCTTCGTAAACGCCCAGGTCTCGGGGTTATGGCAGTATTGGCAGCGCATGGCGCAGCCCTGCAAAAAGATGATATACCGCACGCCCGGCCCGTCGACCAGGCCGAAGGTTTCAACAGAATGGATGTAGCCTAGAGTTTCGGACATAAGTTTGCCTCCGTTTATTGGGAAAATGAATTGGTAGGGGGCGGCGTCCTCGACGACCCGCGGCTGCCGCACACGTCCCGGGAGGGATAAATTCCTCCCCTACGCATTCCTTTTGCGGGCGCTTGTAGGGCGGCCAGCCCTCTGGCCGCCGCGGAGGGGTCAAGCCCCCTCCCTACAATGCAATTTGAAAAGGGGTGCTGTAAAACGTGAACGGGTAGCTTGCGCAAACCTGCGGGCCGGGCATGCCCGACCCCTACCGGGTGGTATAACACAGTATACCACAAAAAAGGCCCGCAGCCGCGGCTGCGGGCCCTATTCTGCTTACAAAATTACAGGACCTTGTGGCAGGTACGTGCGATAACGTCGAGCTGCTGCTCCTTGGTCAGGTCGATGAACTTGACCGCGTAGCCGGAGACACGGATGGTGAAGTTGGCGTACTCCTCCTTCTCGGGGTGCTCCATGGCGTCCAGCAGCTTTTCCACGCCAAAGACGTTGACGTTCAGGTGGTGGGCACCCTGGTCAAAGTAGCCGTCCATGACCTGCACCAGGTTGGTGACGCGCTCGTCCTCGCTGTGGCCCAGCGCATCGGGGTTGATGGTCTGGGTGTTGGAGATGCCGTCCAGTGCCCAGTGGTAGGGCAGCTTGGCAACGGAGTTCAGGGACGCCAGCAGGCCGTGGGTCTCGGCGCCGTAGCTCGGGTTGCCGCCGGGGGCAAACGGGGTGTACGCCTTGCGGCCATCGGGCATAGCGCCGGTGGCCTTGCCGTAGACGACGTTGGAGGTGATGGTCAGGATCGAGGTAGTGGCCTCGGAGTTGCGGTAGGTGTGACGGCGCTTGATCTTCTCGAGGAAGCTGCGCAGCAGCTCGACGGCGATGTCATCGGCGCGGTCATCATCGTTGCCGTACTTCGGGAAGTCGCCCTCGATCTCGTAATCGGTGACGAGGCCCTGCTCGTTGCGGATGCACTTGACCTTGGCGTACTTGATGGCGGACAGGGAGTCGACCACATGGCTGAAGCCGGCAATGCCGGTAGCGAAGGTGCGGCGGACATCGGTGTCGATCAGGGCCATCTCGGCAGCCTCATAGTAGTACTTGTCGTGCATATACTGGATGAGGTTCAGGATGTTGACATACAGCCCGGCCAGCCAGTCCATCATGACGTCGTACTTGGCCGTGACCTCGCCGTAGTCGAGGTACTCGGCGGTGATGGGGGCGTAAGCGGGGCCGACCTGCTCGCCGAGCTTCTCATCGACGCCGCCGTTGATGGCGTAGAGCAGGCACTTGGCGAGGTTCGCACGTGCGCCGAAGAACTGCATCTCCTTGCCGGTCTGGGTGGCGGAAACGCAGCAGCAGATGGAGTAGTCATCGCCCCAGACAGGCTTCATGACGTCGTCGTTCTCGTACTGGACACTGGACGTGTCGATGGAGATTTTAGACGCATAGTCCTTGAAGGTCTTGGGCAGGGCGCTGGAATACAGCACCGTCATGTTCGGCTCGGGGGCGGGGCCCATGTTCTCGAGCGTATGCAGGAAGCGGAAGTCGTTCTTGGTGACCATGGAGCGGCCATCCATGCCGATGCCGCCGACCTCGAGGGTCGCCCAGACGGGGTCGCCGCTGAACAGCTGGTTGTAGCTGGGGATGCGGGCGAACTTGACCATACGGAACTTCATGACCATGTGGTCGATCAGCTCCTGGGCCTCGCTCTCGGTCAGGGTGCCGTTGTCCAGATCGCGCTGGATGTAGATGTCCAGGAAGGTGGACACACGGCCAACGGACATGGCAGCGCCGTTCTGGGTCTTGATGGCGGCCAGATAGCCGAAGTACAGCCACTGGACGGCCTCTTTTGCGTTGGCGGCGGGCTGGGAGATGTCGAAGCCGTAGGCAGCAGCCATCTCCTTCATGCCCTTCAGGGCGGAGATCTGCATAGAAATCTCCTCGCGCTGGCGGACGACATCCTCGGTCATCGTGCCGTCGCCGCAGTTGGCAAAGTCGTTCTGCTTGGCCTTGATGAGGTAGTCGATGCCGTACAGCGCCACGCGGCGGTAGTCGCCGACGATACGGCCGCGGCCATAGGTGTCGGGCAGGCCGGTGACGATGTGGCTGTGGCGGGCCTTCTTCATCTCGGGGGTGTAGGCATCGAACACGGCCTGATTATGGGTGCGGGTGTACTTGGTGAAAATCTCGTGCAGCTTCTCGCTGGGCTGGTAGCCGTAGGTGGTGCAGGCCTGCTCCGCCATCTTGATGCCGCCGTAGGGCATGAAGGCGCGCTTCAGGGGCTTATCGGTCTGCAGGCCGACGACCTTCTCGAGATCCTTCAGCTCGGGGTCGATGTAGCCGGGGCCGTAGGCGGTCAGGCCGGAGACGACCTCGGTCTCCATGTCCAGCACACCGCCCTTGGCGCGCTCGGCCTTCTGCAGCTTCTGCAGCGCGCCCCACAGCTTGTTGGTAGCGTCGGTAGGACCGGCGAGGAAGCTCTCGTCGCCGTCGTAAGGGGTGTAGTTCTTCTGGATGAAGTCACGGGTGTTGACTTCCTCTTTCCAAATGCGGCCTTCAAAGCCTTCCCACTGTTTGAAATCTGTCATTGTGCACCTCTTTTAATGTATGGACCGCCGGGCGCATTTCGCCCGGCTTTGAGTATTATACCAGAATTACAGGGCTTTGTGTGTTGTTTGGGCAACAGTTTTTGAAATGGCAGACATTAGGAGATTCTACCGCTTTTCCGCCGTTGTAGGGGCGGATGCTCGCATCCGCCCGCGGCATTCTCTCTCCTATCTCCTCTCCGGCCCTTACTTTTTAATGTTAAACGCCCCAAATCCCGGATACTGCGCGGCGCCGCCAAGCTCCTCCTCGATGCGGAGAAGCTGGTTGTACTTGGCGACGCGCTCGCTGCGGCTGGGGGCGCCGGTCTTGATCTGGCAGGTGTTCAGCGCAACGGCCAGGTCGGCAATCGTGGTGTCCTCGGTCTCGCCGGAGCGGTGGGACGCAATGGCGGTGTAACCGGCCTTGTGCGCCATCTTGATGGCCTCCAGCGTCTCGGAAACCGATCCGATCTGGTTCAGCTTGATGAGGATCGAGTTGCCGCAGCCCAAGCGAATGCCCTTGGACAGGCGCTCGGTGTTCGTGACGAACAGGTCGTCGCCGACCAGCTGGACCTTGCCGCCCAGCTCCTTCGTCATGTGCTGCCAGCCCTCCCAGTCCTCCTCGTCGAGGCCGTCCTCGATGGAGTAGATGGGATACTTCTCGACCAGCTGCTTCCAGTGCTCGACCAGCTCCTCACTGGTAAAGACCTTGCCGCACTTGGGCAGCTTATACTCGCCCTTCTTGCTGCCCTTCCATTCGCTGGAGGCAGCATCCATGGCCAGCACAAAATCCCTGCCGGGCAGGTAGCCGGCCTTCTCGATGGCCTCGAGGATATACTGAATGGCCTCCTCGTCGCTGGCAAGGTCGGGTGCAAAGCCGCCCTCGTCACCGACGGAGGTGGCCAGACCCTTGGATTTCAGCAGCGCCTGCAGGGCGTGGAACACCTCGGTGCACCAGCGCAGACCCTCCTTGAAGCTGGGCGCACCGGCGGGCATGATCATGAATTCCTGCACGTCCACGGTGTTGGCCGCATGCGCGCCGCCGTTCAGGATGTTCATCATGGGCACGGGCAGCTTGTTGCCGGACACGCCGCCCAGGAAGCGGTACAGGGGCACATCCAGTGAGATGGCCGCCGCGCGGGCCGCCGCGATGGAAACCGCCAGAATGGCGTTTGCACCGAGGTTGGACTTATCCTTGGTGCCGTCGGCCTTCAGCATAGCGGCGTCCACGGCGTAGATGTCGGAGGCATCCATGCCGGCGAGAACCTCGTTGATGGTGGTGTTGATGTTCTCAACAGCCTTGCTGACGCCCTTGCCGCCGAAGCGGCTCTTGTCGCCGTCGCGCAGCTCCAGAGCCTCAAATTCACCGGTGGACGCACCGCTGGGGGCAGCACCGCGGCCAATCGTGCCGTCGGCCAGCCATACCTCTGCCTCGACGGTGGGGTTGCCGCGGGAGTCGATGATCTCGCGGCCAATGACCTTCTCAATTTCCAGATAGCTCATGGTACAAAGTCCTTTCTCTATAAACTGCTTTTTCAGTATGCCCGGAATGGGATAAAGCGATACTTCAAGGTTAGCGCAAGCTAACCAATGACAAGATAGCATAGACTAACCGCTTTTGTCAAGAGGGAGAAATAAACACCCGTTCGGCACAGTGGGCAGCGGAAATGTGGGGCAGCTACAGACTGTCGAAACACTCTTGTAGGGGCGAGCATTGCTCGCCCGTGCCCGTTTGCCTTGCAAGAAACTGTCCCGGAAAATGCGTTGCTGCGGTAAGCTGGCGGGCGACCAATGGTCGCCCCTACACACGCAACAAGGCAAAAATACATTTTTTGACAGTCTGAACCCGAAATATTTCGGACAACCGCACAGTTCTCTCCCCCACCGCCTGCGGGCGGAGCCCCCTCGCAGAGGGGGCCAAGGGGTAAACACACCTTTTTCGACAGTCAGCGGGCGGGATTTATCCCTCCCGAAATGTTTCCGCCGGCTCACCTCTCCACAGCGTAGTGTGCCCCCCACCTCACTCCTAACTCCTCACTCCCAACTCCTCTCTTGACAAATCCCTCTTCTTGCAGTAAGATAGTTTACGCTAACTGTTAGAGTATACTAACCTTTGGCGATCCTATCACGGAAAGGAGCCGCGGTCCATGGCAAACCAACCGCAGCAGCCGGACACCGCGCTGCACAACGCAAGCCACCTGATGCAATATCATGACCTGATCGAGAGCATCGTCGCCGCCCTGGACGCGCGCGATGCCTACACAGCCAGTCACTCTGACCGGGTGGCGGACATGGTGCTTGTGCTCGCCGCCGCCCTCGGCCTGGACGAGGACGAGACGACCCGCATCCACATGGCCGCCCACCTGCACGACATCGGCAAGATCGCCGTGCCGGATTCCGTCCTGCGCAAGGCCGGGCCGCTGACCCGGCCCGAATGGGAGGAAATGCGCCGCCATCCCGTGACCGGGTATGAAATCCTGCGCAAAATCGACGATTTTAAGGAAATCGCCATACTGGTGCGCCATCACCATGAGCGGTGGGATGGCCGCGGCTACCCGGACGGGTTGTCGGGGCATGACATCCCGCCGGGGTCGCGCGTCATTGCCGTGGCGGACTCCATTGATGCGATGATGAGCAGCCGCAGCTACCGCCCCGCCATGACCAGCGCTGCCTGCCGCCGCGAGATCGAAAAAAACAGCGGCATCATGTATGACCCCCGCGTGGCCGCCGCCGCGCTGGAACACTGGGACGAGCTGGTCAGCCGCTATGCCGGGGCCGACACGCCCCGCACGCCCTACTTTGACCGTTTGCAGCTGGAGCACACCCGCCAGGCGCACGATTATCTGCTGACCCACCAGGGCAGCCGCATCACCCTGCCCGAGCTGGCCGCAAAATTTCACCTGTCCCAAAGCTCGCTGAAGATCTGTTTCAAGGCGCTGTACGGCGTGCCGGTGGCCAGCTATCTGCGCGGGCTGCGGATGGACACCGCCGCCCGGCTTTTGCAGGAGAGCGACCTGCCCGTGGCCGAGATCGCGCACCGCGTCGGCTATGAGGACCCCAGCCGCTTTGCCGCGGCCTTCCGCCGCCACACAGGCCGCCGCCCCACCGAGCTGCGGCGGGTAGCGTGCCCGACGGCAAGCAGCCACACCGCGTAAGATTTTCTTGCCTCCCTCTGCGAGGGGGCTGGGGAGTTTTTTAGCAAAAAAATCCATTCTGCGCACCGTATGCCTTTTCAGTCTACCCCAGTCGTGGCTAACCGTTGTACAATTATGTGTAAACCTTACAGGTTCGCCCGATGGGGCACATTTTATACACCATCGCAAGCATATTACAGTAAAGGGGATTTGAACTATGAATTGGGCAAAGATTGGTCTGTTTGCAGGCGGCGCTCTGTTTGGCTCCGCCGGTATTGAGATTCTGACCAGCAAGGATGCGAAGAAGCTGTATACCCAGTGCACCGCCGCTGTCCTGCGCATGAAGGACCAGGTCATGAAGACCGCCACCACCCTGCAGGAAAACTGCGGCGACATCCTGGCCGACGCCAAGGAGATCAACGAGCAGCGCGCCGCCGAGGATGACGCCGTTCTGGAGGACACCGCCGAGGAGAAGGCTGAGTAAGTTTTCGCTGGTCTGCTGTTAAAAACCTCCCTCTGCGAGGGAGGTGCCCCGTAGGGGCGGAGGGAGAGAACCTTGCCATAGCCCGAAATATTTCGGATTACCGTACAGTTCTCTCCCCCACCGCCTGCGGGCGGAGCCCCCTCGCAGAGGGGGCCAAGGAGTTTTTCGGCGTTCTCGGCTTCCCCCTCGGGGGAAGCCTTTTTTATTTACTGGGAGAGTAATTATGAAATGGAATATTCTGCATGAGAGCCGCGGGCGCATCCGCCTGCATCTCCGTAAGCCGCGCATGTCGCTGGCCGAGGCGGACCAGCTGCAGGACTATCTGACCAACCTGCCCGGCGTGCGCACCGCCGCCGTGTATGAGCGCACCTGCGACGTCGTCATCGTCTATACCGAGAGCCGCGCCGGTATCGTCAGGGGCCTGGCAGCCTTCCGCTTTGACACAGAGGCCCTGGCCGAGGTGCCCGCCAACAGCCCCCGCGCCGTCAACCGCGAATATCAGGAAAAGCTCGTCAATATGACGATCTTCCACCTTGCGCGCAAGCTGTTCCTGCCAGCACCCTTGCGCATGGTCTACACACTGGTGCGCAGCGTGCCCTATATTTTCCGCGGTCTGCGGTGCGTTTTCCGCCGCAAGCTCGAGGTCGAGGTCCTCGACGCGCTGTCCATCGGCGTGTCGATGCTGCGCGGCGATTTCGGCACGGCAGGCTCCGTCATGTTCCTGCTGCGCCTGGGCGAGCTGCTGGAGGAATGGACCCGCAAGAAATCGCTGGGCGACCTGGCCCGCTGCATGTCGCTGAACGTGGACCGCGTCTGGCAGCAGACCGCCGAGGGCGAGGTCCTTGTGCCGATCTCGCAGGTGTGCGCGGGCGACGCCATCGTCGTGCACACCGGCAGCGTTATCCCGCTGGACGGCAGGGTGCTGGACGGCGAGGCCAGCGTCAACCAGGCCTCCCTGACCGGCGAGGCCGAGCCCGTCCGCAAGAGCGAGGGGGCCGTCGTCTACGCGGGCACCGTCGTCGAGGAAGGCCAGATCACCGTGACCGTCGAGCAGCAGGCCGGCAACGGACGCTACGACCAGATCGTCAAAATGATCGAGAACTCCGAGAAGCTGAAATCCGCCAGCGAGACCCGCGCCGCCGCGCTGGCCGACAAGCTGGTCCCGTACAGCCTGCTGGGCACCGCCGTGACCTACGCGCTGACCCGCAACGCGACCCGTGCGATCTCGATCCTGATGGTCGATTTCTCCTGTGCGCTCAAGCTGTCGATGCCGCTGGCCGTGCTGTCCGCCATGCGTGAGTGCGGCAGCTACCATATCACGGTCAAGGGCGGCAAGTATCTGGAGGCTCTGGCCAACGCCGATACCATCGTCTTTGACAAGACCGGCACGCTGACCCACGCGACGCCCACCGTTGTACAGGTCGTTCCGTTCGGCACCCGCACCGAGGATGAGGTTTTACAGATCGCGGCCTGTCTGGAGGAGCACTACCCCCACTCGATGGCGAACGCCGTCGTGCAGGCCGCTGCCGCAAAGGGCATCCGCCACGACGAGATGCACAGCGAGGTGCAGTACGTCGTCGCCCACGGCATTGCCAGCCAGATCGGCGGCGAGAAGGCCGTTATCGGCAGCCAGCACTTTGTCTTTGAGGACGAGGGCTGCTATATTCCGACGAACGAGTGCGGCAAATTCGACGCGCTGCCGCCGGAATATTCCCACCTGTATCTGGCCATCGGCGGTGTGCTGGCCGGTGTCATCTGCATCGCCGACCCGCTGCGCGAGGAAGCCTCCGAGGTTTTGAAACAGCTGCGCGGCCTTGGCATCCGCAAGGCCGTCATGATGACCGGCGACAATGACCGCACCGCGTCGGTCATTGCAAAGCAGGTCGGCGTGGACCACTACTACGCCGAGGTCCTGCCCGAGGACAAGGCCAACTTTGTCGAGCAGGAGAAGGCCGCCGGGCACACCGTCATCATGCTGGGCGACGGCATCAACGACTCCCCCGCCCTGTCCGCCGCCGACGTCGGCATTGCCATCAGCGACGGCGCGGCCATTGCCCGGGAAATCGCCGACGTCACGATTGCCGCCGACAGCCTGCGCGAGCTGGTGCTCTTGAAGTCCATCGCCAACGGCCTGCAGAAGCGCACCGAGAGCAACTACCGCTTTATCATGAGCTTCAACAGCACCCTCATCGTCCTGGGTGCCATGGGCATCCTGCCCCCGGCCACGTCCGCGCTTTTGCATAATGCGTCCACGCTGGGTGTCAGCCTGAAAAGCATGACGAATCTGCTGGATTGAGACAAGGCAGCGGCGTAGGGGCCGGACATGTCCGGCCCGCAGCTTTCCTGCATACACCCGTCTGCCATACACCGCCGGGCCGGGCATGCCCGGCCCCTACCGCACATTTTCGCTGCCGCCCCCTCGCCGGGGCGGCTTTTTTCATTTTTACGTCAATTTTACACGCTCCCCTCTTGCCAGGCGCATAAATATTTTGTATAATTAAATTTGTCTGTACTATTGTTTCAACGTATAAGCGAGGTTTTCAAATGCTGACAAAATACCTGAGTGTGTTCTTGATTTCGATGGTCCCCCTGATCGAGCTGCGCGGCGCGATCCCCGTGGGCGTGGCCATGGGCCTGCCGCTGTGGCAGGTGTACGTCATCGCCATCATCGGCAATATGCTCCCCGTGCCGTTCATCTTCTTCTTTGCCCGCAAGGTGCTGGAGTGGGGTGCGGATAAGCCGGTCATCGGCAAGTTCTTCACCTTCTGCCTCGAAAAAGGCCACAAGGGCGGCGCGAAGCTGAAGGCCACGGCGGGCCGCGGCCTGCCGTGGGCGCTGCTGCTGTTCGTCGGCATTCCGCTGCCCGGCACGGGTGCGTGGACCGGCACGCTGGCCGCCAGCCTTTTGGACATGGACTTTAAGTCCAGCGTCCGCGCCTGCATGGGCGGCGTGCTGCTGGCAGGCTGCATCATGGGCGCGCTGAGCGTGCTCGGCGTCTCCGCCTTCGGCGCTGTCGCGGCGTGATGCCCCAAAATTATCGTCCCGGCCTGGATGTGGTACGGCTGGCCGCGCTGCTGCCCGTGCTGTGCTACCACTATTGCATCGAGGCCGCGCGCCTGGGCTTTGCCGTGCCGACGGCGCTGATTGGCCGCGGCATGGCCGACTGGGTCGAGGTCGGGCTGGCGTGGTTTTTCCTGCTGTCCGGTGCGGCGCTCTGCCTGCAATGGCAGGGACGGTTTGACGCCCGGCGCTACTTTGTGGGCCGCGCCGCCGCGACCTACCCGGCATTCTGGCTGGGGTTTGGCGCGCTGTTCCTGTACGGCGAGGTCCTGCACGGCAACAACGCCGATATTCCGCGCTGGCGTGTTGTTTTTTCAGTGCTGGGGCTGGATGGGTATTTAGCGCCCGTGACGGTCACTTTCTACAAAATCGGCGAGTGGTTTTTGGGCGTTATCCTGATTTTGTATCTCGTGTTCCCGCTGCTGCTCCGGTGCATGGAGACCGCAGCGCACCGCCGGGTGCTGGCGCTCTGCATGGCGGTGCTGGCCGTTGTCTGGCCGCTCGTCTGCCCCGCTCCGTGGGAGGCCGGGCATACGGTACTGGGCCGCCTGCCCGCGTTTGCGCTGGGGGTGTGGTTCGGCACGCTGCTGAAAAAGAACGTTCTGCCGTCCTATCGTCTGTATCTCGGGCTGGCGGTCTGCCCTCTTTTGTGGGTGGACGAAGTGCCGCGTCTGGCCGTGCTGTTGGTGCTGGCGTCGGTGCTGTTCTGGGCAGTCTATGCCGCCGGGCAGCACGTACCCGCACCGCTTTGCCCCGCCCTGCGGCGGCTGGCGGGCTGGTGCTACGGCGTGTACCTGGTGCATCATGTCCTGCTGACGCTGGTATTCCTGCCGTTTGTGCAGGGGCACGGCCTGCCGCTGGCCGGGATGTTCCCGGTGTATCTCGCCGCCAGCTTTGTGCCGGCGGCGGTGCTGACGGCGGTAAGCCGCCCGCTTGGCAAGGCCATAAAAAAGCTGGCATAAAAATAAAGGACGCATGACCTTTACGGTTGTGCGTCCTTTTTACGTAGTGGGTGGCGATGGGAAGGTGTGCGGGAGGGATGAATCCCTCCCCTACAAATCAACCGCAAAAAGGTCTACGGCGGTAAGCCGCGGGCCGGGCATGCCCGGCCCCTACAAGTGGGCGGAAGTTTATCCCTGCGGGGGTTCGGGGGCGTTAAGAACGAAAAGTAATACTGCTTTCGTTTAGCCCCCGCCCCTTCCGACTTCCGCTTTGGGGTTCTTAGGGGCGTGCAGCCCCTAAGGCGCGGGTTCGCTGCGTCGCAACAGCGAGACTTTTCTTTGCTACTTTCTTTTGGTCACAAAAGAAAGTAGGACCTCCCGGGAGACTGCCGTTAATCTTACTGCCGCGCCTGCAAAGCTGCCAGCAGCGGCGGGATGAGCTGCTTCTTGCGGCTGACGACACCGGGCAGTTTGGCTATGTTCCCCTCCGGCTCGACGTGGAACGCATCGCGGATGATCTCCTCGGCGTTGTGGCCGTAGAACATCAGGTCGGTGCTCTGGGTCTTCATGTCGGTGAACATGTAGAAGATCAGCGGCAGACCCTCGCGGCGGCTCGCCTCGGGCAGGAACGGCTGCACAAGCGCCTCGGCGGCGGCGCGGGACTTGTCGGTCATGTAGGTGGACTGGCCGACGCCGAACTTGACGTCGCCGCGGCTGAACGCCTTGAAGTCCGAGCTGAACACATCCTCCGCCGTGCGGCCCGTCAGGTCGGCACCTGCCTCAAACATCTGCTCGGCGTAGGACTGGATGTCCTCGCCCGCCAGCGCGGCCAACGCCTTGGCGGCGGCTTCGTCCTGCGGGGTGGACGTCGGAGAGCGGAACACCAGCGTATCGGACAGAATGGCCGACAGCAGCAGACCCGCGATCTCGCGGCTGGGCGTCAGGCCCTGCTCGCCGTACATCTGGTACAAAATCGTGGCCGTGCAGCCCACCGGAACATTGCGGAAATAGACCGGGCCGGTGGTCTCCAGACTGCCGATGCGGTGATGGTCGATGATCTCCAGAATGTCCGCCTGCTCCAGACCGTCCACGGCCTGGGTGCGCTCATTGTGATCAACGAGAATGACCTGCTTGCGGTGCAGGTTCAACAGGTTACGGCGGCTGACGACGCCGCAGTACTTGCCGTTCTCATCCAGAATCGGGAAATAGCGGTGACGCACGCTGGCCATAACTTTTTTGGCGTCCTCAATCGGCGTATTTACGCTGAATTTCAGCAATTCCTTCGTGCGCATAAAGTGGCGCACCGGCGCGGCGGTGGAGATGAGCCGCGCGGCGGCGTAGGTATCGTAGGGGGTCGCCAGCACGGCGCAGCCCTTTTCCTGCGCACGTGCCACGATGGTGCGCGGCACCGCGGAGCCGCAGCAGACAATGATGGCCTGCGCGCCGCAGTCGATGGCGCACATCTGGGTCTCGTACCGGTTGGAGACCAGCACAAGGTCGCCGGGCTTGACCAGCTCCTCCATGATTTCCGGGCTGGTGCCGATGCAGATATTGCCGCTGTCAATGTGGGCGTCGGCGCTGCCGACCACCAGCTCAGCCTCCAGCGTTTCCAGCAGGTTCGTGCAGCGGGTGTTGGCCGCGGCCAGCACTGCCGTGTCGAACAGGTCCATGTTCGCGTCGGCAATGTCCTTGATGGTGATAAGCCCCTGCAGCTCGTTGTCGCTGTCCACGATGCAGAGCGTGTCGATCTCGACGTCGCGCATCAGGTTCCAGGCCGCGCGCAGGCTCATCTCGCCGTCGATGCCCGCCTGCTTGCGGATGTCGATGTCCTTGATCTGCGGGCTGACGTCGGTGCAAAGCCGCGGCGGCTCCACGCCGAAGTGCTGCAGAACGAACCGCGTTTCCCGGTTCACATGTCCGGCGCGGCGGGCCTCATACAGGCCGGTCAGGCTGCCGCGATTTTTCAGCCAGGCATACGCCAGTGCGGAGCAGATCGAGTCCGTGTCCGGGTTCTGGTGGCCGATGATGTTGATGTGGCGTACCGTGTTGTTTGCCATAGTGGTTCTCCCTCGTATACTTTGTTTCCCTCATCTTCGCGTCCTTGCCTCCCTCTGGGAGGGAGGTGCCCCGAAGGGGCGGAGGGAGAGAACCTTGCCATTGCCCGAAGCCTTCTCACCTGGCCAGGCTCTCTCCCCCACCCGCTGCGGCGGGAGCCCCCTCCCAGAGGGGGCCAAGGAGAATGTAAAGCCGTATGGTTTAATTAGTGTAAAATATCACTATAATAATCCATATTATAGCACACATTTTTGCGTTTTGCGATTCTTGACAAATACCACATTATAGCGTATTATAAAATAGTATGTGGATATTGGGGCTTTGCCCCTGCAAATATCAGTATATCGGCATTTTCAATTTGAGAGGGAACGTATATGATTCAGGAAAATCTCCGCAACGTCGCGATCATCGCGCACGTCGACCACGGCAAAACCACCCTGGTCGACCAGATGCTGAAGCAGTCCGGTGCTTTCCGTGCCAACCAGCAGGTGGCCGAGCGCGTCATGGACTCCGGCGACATCGAGCGTGAGCGCGGCATCACGATTCTGGCCAAGAACTGCTCCTGCGAGTACAACGGCGTCAAGATCAACATCGTCGACACCCCGGGCCACGCCGACTTCGGCGGCGAGGTCGAGCGCGTGCTGAAGATGGTCAACGGCGTTCTGCTGCTGGTCGATGCAGCCGAGGGCTGCATGCCTCAGACCCGTTTTGTTCTGCAGAAGGCTCTGCAGCAGAACCTGTCTCTGGTCATCGCCGTCAACAAGATCGACCGTCCCGATGCCCGCATTGCCGAGGTCATCGACGAGATCCTTGAGCTGCTGATGGACCTGGGCGCTACCGACGAGCAGCTGGACAGCCCGATGGTGTTCTGCTCCGGGCGCAACGGCACGGCCAGCTATGACTGGACCGACCCTGCCTCCGGCACGGACCTGAAGCCCCTGTTTGACACTATCCTGAAATATGTGCAGCCGCCGGAGGGCGAGCCCGACGAGCCGCTGCAGATGCTGGTCTCCAGCGTTGACTACAACGACTTCGTGGGCCGCATGGGCGTTGGCCGCGTGCAGAACGGCGTCATCAAGGTCGGCAGCCCGATCCAGGTCTGTGACTGGCACAACCCCGACGTACACATGAGTGGCCGCATCACCAAGCTGTTCGACTTCAAGGCCAATGGCCGTGAGCCGATCGAGAGCGCCCAGGCCGGCGACATCGTCGCATTTGCGGGTCTGCCCGATATTTCCATCGGCAACACGATCTGCGACCCCAGCAAGGTGCAGCCCCTGCCCTTTGTCAAGATCAACGATCCCACGGTGGAAATGACCTTCTCGGTCAACGATTCCCCGTTTGCCGGCAAGGAGGGCAAGTACGTCACCTCCCGCCAGATCCGTGACCGCCTGATGCGCGAGCTGCTGAAGGACGTCGCCCTGAAGGTCGAGGATTCCGCCACGAACGATTCCTTCCGCGTCATGGGCCGCGGCGAAATGCACCTGTCCATCCTGATCGAGACGATGCGCCGCGAGGGCTATGAGCTGCAGGTCAGCCCCCCGCACGTTCTGACCCACGAGGAGAACGGCAAGGTCATGGAGCCTATGGAGCGCGTTGTCGTCGACGTGCCCGAGACCTATCAGGGCAACGTCATGACCGCTCTGGGCGCCCGCAAGGCCATCCTGATGAACATGCAGATGATGAACAGCCGCTCCCGCATCGAGTTCCGTATGCCCAGCCGCGGCCTGTTCGGCTATCGCAGCCAGTTCCTGACCGACACCCACGGCGAGGGCATCATGAACACGATCTTCGACGGCTACGAGGAATGGTGCGGCGACATCCAGACCCGCTCCACCGGCTCCCTCATCAGCTTTGATACCGGCGACGCCGTCACCTACGGCCTGTTCAACGCCCAGCAGCGCGGCACCCTGATCGTCAACGCAGGCGAGAAGGTCTACGCCGGTGAGGTCGTCGGCTACACCCCGACGGGCGAGGACATCACGGTCAACGTCTGCAAGACGAAGCACCTGACCAACACCCGCGCCTCCGGCAGCGACGACGCCCTGCGTCTGGTGCCTGTCTCCAAGTTCAGCCTCGAGGGCTGCCTTGAGTTCCTGGCACCCGACGAGCTGCTGGAAGTCACCCCCGAGAACCTGCGCATCCGCAAGCGCATCCTGGACCACGACCTGCGCATGAAGGCCGCCAGCAAGAAGAATAAGTAATTTATTCGCATAAAAACGAGCCGTCCCGACGATTGGGGCGGCTCGTTTTGATTTTTGTCGAATTGTAGGGGCCGGGCATGCCCGGCCCCTACGTGCGGAGGTGTGTGGGACGGTGCGTGCCCGCACGCATGGCCCCCGGAGCGGTCAAGACCGCTCCCTACAAATTGCCCATAACCGGCGGTCCGCATTTTACCGCCTCACTCCGTCCACATCTCCACCGCGGTATACTCCCGGCTTCCCGCCAGATACGCGCCCAAATCGATCAGCGCATACCGGCTGGCGGCCATGCCGCTGCGGTCAATGTACCCGTCCGTCACCAAAATGCGGCCATCGTCGGTCAGGGCTATCGGGAAATTCCTGTTCCCGGTGGCATCGGACCCAGCCTCCTCATAGGGGACCTCGTACCGCGCGCCGTTGTCGATGCTGTAGAGCGTCAGGGTGTCCGCTCCGCGCCACAGCACCACCAGCTTGAGCTGCCCGTCAAGGGAAAACGGCCAGAAGCCGCTGTACTCCCCGCTCTTGGCGTCGGCGCTGCACTCCTCCTGCCAGGTGCCCGCGGTGCGGTCATAGCTGACCAGCGTGTTCTTCCGGCTGAGTGCGGACGCACCGTCCGTGCAGGAGACCCCAAAATACAGCTTGTCGCCGCAGTAGCCCAGATACGATTTGCTTTCGTTGTGGTCCTCGGGGTAGTACGGCTCGTCGAACACCTTTTCAATCGTGTTCGTCGCCGGATCGTAGAGGTCGTACTCCCGCAGCGAGTTTTGCAGCACGGCATCCAGCATTTCCTCGTTGCCCTCGCCCTCCGGCAGCGGCGTGTCGGACACAATGCGGGTCAGCAGCACCCGGCTGCCGACTGCACCCGGAACGCTGTCCAGCTGCACAAACGGCAGCGACGCAGTGGTCAGCTCCCCGGTCTGCCAGTCCAGCCGCGTGCAGGCCGTGCCCCAAATGTCATACGCCGCGTACTCGTCGTAGAGGTTGGGGTAAAATTTTCTCGGGACGGTCTGCTCCTCGACGCTGCCGTCGGGGCGGATGGCCGTGTGGGCAAACACGGTGCCGCCCTCGGAGTCCCAGAAGTATTCCACCGTGTCCCCGTGCTGCATGATGGCTACCGGGATCTGCCGCGACAGGTCGATGTCACAGAGCTTTGTCTGCACGCCCGCCGCGTAGTCGAGCTTCAGGATCGGCTCGGCCTCAAGCCCCGAGAACGGTATCTCAACCGAGGCGGTGCCTGTGTCCATCACCTCCGGGATGGCCATTTGCAGCGTCCCCACCGGGAACGCCGTCGCGGCTTCGCCGATGGCTGCGGTCTCGGCGGGCGGGGCAGCTTCAGCGGGGGACGATACCTCGGGTGCGGCGGTGCAGGCGGTCAGGGCCAGCGCGGCGGCCAGCAGAAGGACGAGTTTTCTCATGGTTTTTGTCTCCTTTCCGGTTCCGTTTTCGCCATCATACCACCCGGTTGTGTCCGAGTTGTGACACGGGCGGGTCTTTTGAAATTTTTTTGCGGCGAAGTTTGGACTGCCTGTAGGGGCCGGGCCTGCCCGGCCCGCGGGCTTCCCGCAAGCGCCCGTTTACCGGACACAGCCGCCAGTGTGTGCGCCACACAAATACACTTGACTTTACTTCAAATTCATAGTATAGTAAATAAGTCGCCCGCATTGCGGCGGGGATTTTGGATGTAAAAGTTATGGGGGTCAGTATGGCGGCATTTACTACGTTTATTGAGCAGTTCAGCGATGTTCTGTGGAACTCGCTGCTGCTGTTTTTGTTGGTCGGCACGGGCGTGTACTTTACCGTGCGGCTGCGCGGCGTGCAGGTGCGCCGCTTTGGCGAGGGCTTCCGCCGTGTGTTCGGCGGCTTTACGCTGCGCGGCAAAAAGGCGGACGCCGAGGGCATGAGCAGCTTTCAGGCGCTGACGACGGCCATTGCGGCGCAGGTCGGCACCGGCAACATCACGGGCTGTGCCACGGCGCTGGTCAGCGGCGGCCCGGGCGCGCTGTTCTGGACCTGGGTGTCGGCGTTTTTCGGCATGGCGACCATTTACGCCGAGGCCGTGCTGGCGCAGCACTACAAGACCACGGTGAACGGCCATGTCACGGGCGGCCCGGCGTACTATATCCGCGCCGCGTTCAAGGGCAAGGTCGGCAAGGTGCTGGCCACGGTGTTCTCGGTGCTCATCATTCTGGCGCTGGGCTTCATGGGCAACATGGTGCAGTCCAACTCCATCGGTGATGCGTTCCACAACGCCTTTGGCCTGAACCGGCTGGCGGTGGGCGTCGTGGTGGCGGCCATTGCGGCGTTCATCTTCCTGGGCGGCGTGCAGAGAATTGCCGCTGTAACGGAAAAAGTTGTGCCGATCATGGCGGCATTTTACATTCTGGGCTGCATCGTCATTTTGGTCATCAACGCCAAGGCGCTGCCCGGCGCGCTGGCGCAGGTGTTTGTGCTGGCGTTTGAGCCGCAGGCCATGGCGGGCGGCATTGCAGGCGTGACCGTGCAGCAGTCCATGCGTTTCGGCGTGGCCCGCGGCCTGTTCTCCAACGAGGCGGGCCTTGGCTCGACGCCCCACGCCCACGCGCTGGCCAAGGTCGAGCGCCCGCAGGACCAGGGCGCTGTGGCGATCCTGGGCGTGTTCGTTGACACGTTCGTTGTGCTGACGCTGACCGGCCTGGTGCTGATCACGTCCGGCCTGATCCCGCAGGGCATGACCGGCACGTCGCTGACCCAGGCCGCCTTCAGCCAGGCGTTCGGCGGCTTTGGGCCGATCTTCATCGCGGTGTGCATGTTCTTTTTCGCGTTTTCGACGATCATCGGCTGGTATTTCTTCGGCCAGTCGAACTTCAAGGCGCTGTTCGGCGAGAAGCTGCTGCCGGTGTACAGCATTATTGTAGTTGCGTTCATTCTGGTCGGCTCGACCCTGAAGGTCGATCTGGTCTGGGCGCTGGCCGACCTGTTCAACGGCCTGATGGCCGTGCCGAACCTGCTGGCCCTGCTGGCGCTGGCCGGCGTGGTTGTGGCGATTGACCGGAAGTAATTTTTACGAGACGGGGATTTGTTCCTTTTCTTAGAAGAAAAGGAACTGAAAAGAATTTAAAACGAAAAAATAACCTGCCTGCGAAAGGTCGCGGGCAGGTTATTTTTGTGTTTGAGGGGGCAGGGCGGTTATGTAAAGGCCCTGTGGCTTGCCGCCCTACGATGCAAAGGATAAAAGGGGTGGTAATGGCGAGGTTGCGGGCCGGGCATGCCCGGCCCCTACAGGGTGGCGTGAATGAGTTGCGGGCGAAGGCCCGCCCCACGGAATATGGAAAAGTGGGATGTAGGGCGGCCTGCCCCCAGGCCGCCGCGGACGTTTGCGGTAATGAGAAGCCCTGCGGATTGTGTTGTAGGGGGCGGCGTCCCCGACGCCCAGCGGAGGTGCGGGGTTGTGAGCGTGGGCCCACGGTTGAGCGGAGCGAAACTGGGGAGCGAACAATGTTTGCCCCTGCAGGGCAAACAACCGCATGAGCGGGCCAGCTTTGCTGGCTGACGGCGCTCGTTGTGCGCCGTCAAGCGGTCAAGACCCCTCCCTACGATGCAAAGGATAAAAGGGGTGGTAATGGCGAGGCTGCGGGCCGGGCATGCCCGGCCCCTACAGACTGCCGTAAACGGGTCGCGGACGAGAGGGGCGAGGGAGGGCGGCAGCCCGGCCCCTTTTCGCGTGCGGAGGTTGCCCGGGAATGGGCGGCCACGCACAGCCCGTCGGAATCCCCCAGTCCGCTAACGCGGCCAGCCCCCTTTGACAAGGGGGCCTCCACCTCCCCCCTGCGGGGGTTCGGGGGAACTCCCGACTCAAAAGTGGAGGAAGGGCCGATGGCGTTAAGAACGGACAGTAATACTGCGTCCGTTTAGCCATCGGCCCTTCCGACTTCCTTATTGGGGTTCTTAGGGGCGTGCAGCCCCTAAGGCGGGGTCCGCTGCATTCGCAACAGCGGCAGTTTTCTTTGCAAGCTTTCTTTTGCTGCCAAAAGAAAGCGAGTTTCCGGGGGACTGCCGTTCTCGGTTTAGCCGATAACCTCTCCGTGCCGCACAACCTTCAAAATATCCAGCTTATCATCGACCAGCACGACGTTGCCGTAGCGGCCTGCGTCGAGACTGCCGTAATCGGCATCAATGCCGATGCTGCGGGCGGGGTTCAGGGTCGCGGCGCGGACGGCACTCTCAAGGGGCACGCCCATGTCGAGGACCGCACGCTTCATGCAGTCAAACAGACAGGTCGCGCTGCCCGCAATCGTGCCGGGCTGCTCGGTCAGCGTCGCGCGGGGTCCGCGCACCGTGACGGCCTGGCCGCCCAGACTGTACTGGCCGTCAGGCAGACCGCAGGCCATCATGCTGTCCGCAATCAAAATCACACGATCCGCCCCGAAGGTGTTGAAGGTGAACCGCACCATCGCCGGGTGAATATGGACGTTGTCGGTGATCAGCTCGACCTCGGCACCATCCTCCAGCGCGGCAATGATCGGCCCTGGCGCACGGTGGGTGATGCCCGGCATCGCGTTGTACAGGTGGGTCATGTGGGATGCACCCGCCGCAAACGCAGCCTTGGCCGTATCGTAATCGGTGCAGGTGTGGGCAATCGAAATGCGCACCTCATCGCGGCATTCCTTGATGAAATCCAGATTGCCCGGCTCCTCGGGGGCGACGTCAACCAATTTGATCAGCCCGCCGCTGCGCGCCTGCAGGCGGCGGAACATGCCCGCGTCGGCGGCCATGACGTACTTCGGGTTCTGCGCACCAACCTTCTTGGGGCTGATGTACGGCCCCTCCATGTTGATGCCGACCAGATCCGCGCCGCGCTCGTTCTTGTGGGCCGCGGCCACGTCCATGATGCCGTTCAGGATCTCCTCGCTGAACGTCATGGTTGCGGGGCAGATGGCCAGCACGCCCTTGCTCGCCTCAAAATCAGCGATGGCCTGCAGGCCGGCCTCGTCGGCGTCGCAGAAATCGTGGCCGACTGCGCCGTGGAAATGGATGTCCACCAGACCCGGCAGCGCATAGGCACCGCCCGCGTCAATGACATTCTCGCCCTCCTGCGGGGCCGCGCCAAAGACGATGCGGCCATCGCGGATGATGAGGTCCTTTTCCACAAAGCGGCAGCCGTCGCTGTAGACTTTTGCATTTTTGATAATCATTGCAGTGTTCCTCCGCAAATCAGATCTCGCTCAGGGCTTCCTCGTCGCCGACCAGAATGAAGTCGGGGTGCATCTGCAGGATGCTGGCGGGGACCTCCGGCGTGACGGGGCCGAAGAACGCCTTTTTGACGATGTCGGCCTTGCCCTTGCCGTTGGCGACCATCAGGACCTTGCGGGCCTGCATGATCGTCTTGATGCCCATGGTGTAGGCCTGCTTGGGGACCAGGTCGGCGTTGCCGTCGAAGAAGCGCTTGTTGGCCTCGATGGTCTCCTCCTTCAGGTCAACGCAGTGGGTGCCCAGCTCGAATGCCTCGTTCGGCTCATTGAAGCCGATGTGGCCGTCGTTGCCGATGCCCAGCAGCTGCAGGTCAACGCCGCCCACATTGTGAATGACCGCGTCATAGCGGGCGCACTCGGCGTCGGCGTCCATGTTGGTGCCGTCCGGCAGGTTGATGGCCTCGGGACGGATGTTGACATGGTCAAACAGGTTGCGGTGCATGAAGCTCCAGTAGCTCTCGGGGTGCTCCTTGGGCAGGCCGCGGTACTCGTCCAGGTTGACCGTCGTGACCTCGGAGAAGTCGATGTCGCCCTTGTTGTACCACTCGACCAGCTGCTTGTAGGTGCCCACGGGCGTACCGCCGGTGGCCAGGCCCAGCACGCAGTTGGGCTTCATGATGACCTGGGCCGAGATGATGTTGGCGGCCTTGCGGGACATGTCGTAGTAATCTTTTGCACGGATGATCTTCATAAGAAAATACCTCCTGATTTTTCGGGGTGCGTTGCCCCAGTTTTCCTATTCTTCATTATACCACGCCATGGGGCGGGATACTATGACCGGTTTATGTGATTTGTACCAAGATTTTGTACCGCTTTTGCAGCAAATCACAGAAAAAGCCGCGGACGGGCTGATCGCCCGCCCGCGGCGGAGTTGATAAAGGGAACCAGACCTTTATCCGGTGATGCCTGTTTTTACAGCATCTTCTTCAGCTCGTCGTAGACGAACTGGACCTTGGGTCCGATAACGACCTGGCAGGCAGTCTTGCTGGGGCGGATAACGCCGGCAGCACCAGCAGCCTTGACGGCCTTCTCGTTGACAGCAGTGCTGTCCTTGACCTCGAAGCGCAGACGAGTGGCGCAGTAGTCAACGTTGGCAACATTGTCCTTGCCGCCGACAGCAGCCAGAACGCCGGAGGCGATGGCGGTGAAGTCGTTGTTGGCGAGGGTGATGTTGGCCTCAGCAGCTTCGGCATCCTCGTCCTCACGGCCGGGGGTCTTCAGGTCGAACTTGACGATAGCGAACTTGAAGACCAGATAGAAGACAACGAAAGCGGCGATGCCCAGAGGGATGATCATCCAGGTCTTAGCATGTGCGGGCAGGCTGGCGGAGAAGATCAGGTCGGTAGCACCGGCGGAGAAGCAGAAGCCTGCGCGGAAGCCGGAGTAGTAGGTGATGATGGTGAAGATGCCGTACAGAGCAGCATAGACAACATACAGGGGGAAGCAGAGGAACATGAAGCCGAACTCGAACGGCTCGGTAACGCCGCAGACGAAAGCGCAGATAGCAGCGGAAACAACCAGACCGATAGCAGCCTTCTTGTTCTTGGCAGTCTGGACCATGGCCAGAGCAGCACCGGCAATACCGAACATCATGCAGGGGAAGAAGCCGGACATGTACATGCCGAGGTCCCAATTGACACCATTCTGACCGGTGACATCGCCAGCCCAGTAGTGGCTCAGGTCGCCCAGACCGATGGTGTCGAACCAGAACACGTTGTTCAGAGCGTGATGCAGGCCGGTGGGGATCAGCAGACGGTTCAGGAAAGCGTAGATGCCGGCGCCGATGCCGCTCATCTTGGCAATGCCGTTGCCGAGGGCAACCAGAGCGCCGAAGATGATGGGCCAGACGAACAGCAGAACAACGGAAACCACGATGGAAACAACGGCGGTCACGATAGCAACGCTGCGCTTGCCGCTGAAGAATGCCAGCCAGTCAGGCAGCTGGGTGTTCTTGAACTTGTTGTAGCAGGCAGCACCGATGATGGCGGCCAGGATGCCGATGAAGGAGTTGCCGGCGATCTTGCTGAAAGCAATGTAATCGACGGTGCCTTCCTCCAGCGTGCGGACAGCGCCGACAACGCCGGGGCTGAGCAGCTGCTGCATCATCAGGAAGCTGACCAGACCGGCCAGACCGGCAGTGCCGTCGTGGTCGTCAGACAGACCCACGGCAGCGCCGATGGCGAACAGCCATGCCATGTTGTCGATCAGGGCGCCGCCGGCCTTGATCAGCAGGAAACCTACGGTGTAAGCAGCACCGGAGGTCGGGCCCTCGGCACCCATAACGGCGGGAGCCAGAGCGTAACCAATGCCCATCAGGATACCACAGACGGGCAGAGCAGCTACGGGAAGCATTAAGGCTTTACCGAGCTTCTGCAGATACTTCATCATAAAAGCATTCCTCCAAAAATTGTGAGTGGGTCTCTCCCAACTCGGCGCCGGGCCGTCTGGTTCCGCAGCCGCGACACTTTGTTAATCTCATATTAACATATTCTTCACAAAAAAGAAAGTGATTTTAGCAAAATTGTCGAAAAGCCGAAAAACCAACGGTTTCTTTGTGCAATATTCAAACACGCCATTGATTTTTGCCCAAATTTCTTTGAAAATTTAACTTTTTGGGAAAGTTATTTTCATAACGGGATGAATCTACACCTCGGCTACGTCCTTCGTCGCTACCACATTCACGCCGGTCCCGGCTGCATCGGGCAGCAGGACCTGACCGATGTGTACGGGGGCTGGCACCACGACGCTTTTCAGCGCGCGGACAACGTCAAAAATTTTCTCCTTCGGGATGTCGCTGCGGGTCTTGCAGCTCACGGCGGGCAGGGTGCCGCCGGTAACGCGCACCGTTGTGGTCACAATGCGCGTCGGGGCGGTGACCTCCCTGCGGGCGTAGGCGTCGCCGCGCGGGCAGGTGTTGCCCTGCACAGTGACCACCGCGCCGCCGTCCAGCGTCACAGTCAGCGGGCAGCCCATCGGGCAGCCGATGCAGATCAGTTCACGTTTTTCCATCGTCAGCCCTCCTCCAACGTTACCGTCACGGCGTCGCCCGGGCCGCGCAGGAGCTCGGCCTTCAGCCGCACAGTCTCCATCTCGCCGGGGGCCAGCACGGGCCGCTTGCGGCTGTAGATGCAGTCTGTACCGCGGTACACCGCGATTTTTTTATTTTTGTACACGCCGCCCACGCGGAACCGCAGCGTCACGGTATCCCCCGCGCAGTCGGGGCGGATGGTGGTCGGCACGGTGTAACGCACGCCGTTTTCGCACCGCACGGGCAGGGTGCGGCCCGCCGCGGCCCCGCCGCCCGCAATGTATGCCGCCGCGTGCTCACCTGCCGCCGCGGCCTCCTCCGACACATAATCCACCAGGTCATGCACATGCAGCACGTTGCCCGCGGCAAAGACGCCGGGCAGGTTCGTTTCCAGGCTCTCATTGACTGCCGGGCCGCCGGTGACGGGGTTCAGCGCCACGCCCGCAGCGCGGCTCAGCTCGTTTTCAGGCAGCAATCCGCAGGAAAGCAGCAGCGTGTCGCAGTCGTAGTGTTCCTCGGTGCCGGGGACGGGTTTTCCGTTTTCGACCCGCGCCAGTGTGATGCCGGTCACGCGCTCCTTGCCCTGAATGTCCACTACCGTGTGGCTCAATTTCAGCGGAATGCCAAAATCATCGAGGCACTGCACAATATTGCGCTTTAAGCCGCCGGAGTACGGCATCAGCTCCGCCACGCAGAGCACCTTTGCCCCCTCCAGCGTCATGCGGCGTGCCATGATAAGGCCGATGTCGCCGCTGCCCAGAATCACGACCCGCCGCCCGGGCAGGCAGCCCTCCATGTTGACGAGCCGCTGCGCCGTGCCCGCGGTGAAGATGCCCGCGGGCCGGTAGCCCGGAATGTTCAGCGCGCCGCGCGGGCGCTCACGGCAGCCCATGGCCAGAATGACCGCCTTGGGGTGCAGTTGAAACAGTCCGTCGGTCTTGTTCATGGCGGTGACGGTTTTGTCCGCCGCCAGATCCAGCACCATCGTGTTGAGCTTGTATTCAATTCCCAATTCGCGTACCTGCGTCACAAACCGTGCCGCGTACTCGGGGCCGGTCAGCTCCTCTTTAAAGGTATGCAGGCCGAAGCCATTGTGGATGCACTGGTTCAGGATGCCGCCCAGCTCACTGTCGCGCTCCAGGATCAGGATGTCCTGCACGCCGCTTTTTCGTGCGGCCACCGCCGCGGCCAGCCCCGCCGGGCCGCCGCCGATAATGACCAGATCAACGTTTTTCATGGCAGACGCCCCCTTTCACAGGCTGTCCTTGTTCGTGCCGACGATGATTTTGGACGCACCGCCGGACTTGGTGATCTCGCTCTGCGGCACGCCCAGCTCCCGCGCCAGGATCTCCATGACGCGCGGGCTGCAAAAGCCCGCCTGACAGCAGCCCATGCCCGCGCGGGTGCGCCGCTTGACGCCGTCCAGACTGCGTGCGCCGGGCGTGCGGCGGATGGCGTCGATGATCTCGCCCTCGGTCACGCTCTCGCACCGGCATATAATCTGCCCGTAGGCCGGATTTTGTCGGATAAGCTCCGCCCGCGCTGCAAGATCCAGCGCTTTGGGGTCCAGAATGCCCCTGCGCGTCGGGTCAAAATCGGGCTTATTGTGTAAGTGCAGACTGCCGCGCACGATGTCCGCGACCATCGCACCGATGGCCGGAGCGCTGGACAGACCGGGCGACTCGATGGCCGCGCAGTCCACAAAGCCGGGCGCGATCTCGCCGATGAAGAAGTCGTGCCGCGCCTCATGGGCGCGCAGACCCGCGAAGCTCGTGATGGTCTGGCGCAGCGGAATGTCCTTGACCGCGAGGCCGGATTTTTCCCGCACCTCGTCCAGGCCCGCCGCCGTCGTGGCCGTGGCTTCCTTGTCGTCCACGTCGATGGCCGTCGGCCCGACCAGCAGATTGCCGTGCACCGTGGGCGTTACCAGCACGCCCTTGCCGTATTTGCCCGGCAGCTGGAATACCGTGTGCCGCACATGCTGCCCCGCCGTGTGGTCAAGCAGGAAGTAATCTCCCCGCCGGGCCGTGATGGTCATGGGGTGCGCCGCGTCGGCCATATTGTGCAGCGTGTCGGCGTATACGCCCGCCGCATTGACGATGCAGCGTGTTTCCAGCGTGCCGTGGTCGGTCTCGACGGCCCACCCGGCTCCGCCGTCCAGCGGGTGCAGGCCCGTAACTTTGGTGTCAAACCGAAACTGCACACCGTTTTTGGCGGCGTTCTCCGCCAACGCAAACGTCAGGCCGAACGGGCAGACGATGCCGCCCGTAGGCGCCCACAGTGCGGCGACGGCGGCGTCCGAGATATTCGGCTCCATTTCCACCAGCTCGTCCCGTTCTATGATGCGCAGCCCCTCCACGCCGTTGGCGATGCCGTTTTCATAGAGCTTTTGCAGCGCGGGGCGGTCCTCGTCGCTCAGGCAGACGACAAGGCTGCCGCACCGGTCGTAGGCAAAATCCAGCTCCTTCGCAAGGGCAGGCATCCGGCGGCTGCCCTCGACGTTGAGCTTGGCCATCAGGCTGCCGTGGGCCGCGTCGTACCCGGCGTGGACAATGGCGCTGTTGGCCTTGGACGTGCCGCAGCAGACGTCCTCCTCCTTCTCTACTACAAGAATTTTCGCGTCATACCGCGAAAGCTCCCGCGCACAGGCGCACCCGGACACGCCCGCGCCGATAATGATGATGTCGTACATATTGATACCTCGTGTTGTTGGTTCGTGCGGTTGGAATGGCTTCCCCCTTGGGGCTGCGCCCGCAGGCGCGTGTCGGAGCTCAACCGCCGTAGGCGGCTCTTAGCGCGGAGACTGAAGCTGTCAGCGGCCCCGCCCGCTGACTGATGAGGGGCAGCCTTGCCACTATTACCCGTTTACGGCCTGTCGCGACAAGCTCTCCCCTCATCCGGCCCTGCGGGGCCACCTTCCCCCCAAGGGGAAGGCTTTAGGGGCCTTACTCCTCCTTCGCCCAGCCGTAGCTGCACCGCACCGCCTTATTCCAGCCCTTCAGCCGTCTGGTGCGCTCGTCGTCGGGGATGCCCGGCATAAACTCACGGTCCACCGACCAGTTTTGCAGCACGTCCTCGGTGCTGCTCCAATAGCCGACGGCCAGCCCGGCCAGATACGCCGCGCCCAGCGCCGTCGTTTCCACGCAGCAGGGACGCTTGACCGGCAGGTTGCTGATGTCCGCCATTGTCTGCAGTAAGTAATTGTTCGCGCACGCGCCGCCGTCCACCTTGAGCGCCGTCAGGTCAATGCCGGAATCCGCCTGCATGGCGGCCAGCACATCGTTGATCTGGTAGCACAGGCTGTCCAGCGTCGCGCGGATGATGTGGTTCTTGTTCACGCCGCGGGTCAGGCCCACGATGGTGCCGCGGGCGTACTGGTCCCAGTGCGGCGCACCCAGACCGGTGAACGCAGGCACGACGTAACAGCCGTTCGTGTCCCTGACCTTCTGCGCCATGTACTCGCTGTCGCGGGCGTCCTCCAGCAGATGCAGCTCGTCCCGCAGCCACTGGATGGCTGCGCCCGCCACAAAAATCGAGCCTTCCAGCGCGTAATTTACTCTTCCGTCCAGCCCCCACGCCACGGTGGTGACCAGCCCGTTTTGGGAGAATACCGGCTTCTCGCCGGTGTTCATCAGCAGAAAGCCGCCCGTGCCGAAGGTGCTCTTGGCCTCGCCCCTGGTAAAGCAGGTCTGGCCGAACAGCGCGGCCTGCTGGTCGCCCGCCGCCCCCGCGATCTTGATCTCGCCGCCGAAGTGCATCGGGTCGGCGTACTCGTAGAACTCGCTGTTGGGCACGGGACGCGGCAGCATACAGCGCGGTATATCGAGAATTTTCAGTATCTCGTCGTCCCAGTCCAGCGTGTGGATGTTGAACATCATCGTCCGGCTGGCGTTGGAGTAGTCGGTCACGTGGATCTTGCCGCAGGTCAGCTTCCAGATGAGCCACGTCTCCACCGTGCCGAACAGCAGGTCGCCGCGCTCGGCACGCGCACGCACGCCGGGCACGTTGTCCAGGATCCACTTGAGCTTTGTGGCCGAGAAGTAGGCGTCGATGACCAGCCCGGTCTTTTGCCGGATCAGGTCGGTCAGGCCGCGGGCCTTCAGCTCGTCGCAGTACTCGCTTGTGCGGCGGCACTGCCAGACAATGGCGTGGTAGACCGGCTCGCCGGTGTCACGGTCCCAGACGATGGTCGTCTCGCGCTGGTTCGTGATGCCGATGGCGGCGATGTCCTCCGCCGACGCGCCGACCTCGTTCATGGCCGACAGCGCCACGCCGAGCTGGGTCGTCCAGATCTCGTTGGCGTCATGCTCGACCCAGCCGGGCTTGGGGAAATACTGGGTGAACTCCTTTTGCGCGACGCTGCACATCTCGCCCCTGGCGTTAAAAAGGATGCAGCGGTTGGACGTGGTGCCCGCGTCCAGCGCCATGATATATTTTTGCTTTGTCATCGCGGTTTCTCCTTTTACAGCAGAAAATCGATCCGTGTCTTTATTATACAGGATGTTCAGATTTTATGCGCGTGGCAAAACCGCCAAATTTTTCACCCTATTTTTGGCAAGGCTGGCGTTGGGCGGGGCAGGCACGGCATACCGGATGGTGCGGAGATGCCCCCGTATAAGCTCGTATAAGCTATGAAAAAGACCGAAGCAGTACGCCCATGATTTCCGGGCACGCCGCTTCGGTCTTTTTATGGTTTTGTCTCAGGGGGCTTTTTCCGGCTCTTGGGCAGTTCCTCCGCCGCGGCAATCGCCACAGCGGTCACCTCCACCGCACCGGCCTCCAAAAGTGCCAGCGCACACGCCGACGCCGTCGCACCCGTTGTGATAATGTCATCGATCAGCAGCACCCGCCTGCCGGTCAGGTCTGTGCCGGGGCGGCAGCCAAACGCGCCCCTGGCGTTTTGCAGGCGCTGCTCGCGGGTAAGCTCCTTCTGCGGGCGGCCCCGGCGCTTGATGTACAGCGGTGTCTCCACCGGGACCCCCAGCACCGCGCCCAACCGGCGCGCCAGCAGCAACGGCAGACCCGGCATACCGGGCAGCGGCTGGCGGGGCGGCACCGGCACAATGCAGCTGTACAGCGGCAGCGCGGTCACACCCGCATACTGCGGCATTTTTCCGGGTTGTTTGGCCGGCAGTGCGCCAAACACCAGCACGGCCACACGGTCCGCCAGCTCCCGGGCATACCAAAAGCAGCCGCCCCGCTTGCAGCGCAAAACGGCTGTACGTACAATATCCTCGTAATAATACGCCGCGGCAGCCTCCCGCACGGCGTAAAAATCGTGTTCGCCCTCCGGCAGACGCGCCGGAATGTGCTGTAAGCGCATTTCCTCGGGCACGCAGGCCGGGCAAACCGTGCCCTGCAGTGCGTCCGGCCCCAGCAATGACCCGCAAAACGGACAGCGCCGCGGAAAAAGCAGGTCCGGCAGACGGCGCAGCTGCGCAAAATCCGTGCGCACTTAATAGAAGCCGCAGCCGTGCTTGCCGTTCTGCTTGACACGGTACAGCGCCTTGTCAGCATCCTTGAAGATGCTCTCGCCGGGGTTTGCGCGATCCGTATAGCTCAGATTTTGCGACGTTGTCATGGCGGATTTCAGCAGCGTGAAAGCATCGTTGTCGCCGTAATGCTCTGTAAAATACTCTAAAGCGTTCTCGCGGCGGCGGGTCGTGTTCAGCTCCTCAAAGTAGTTGTCCATGTACTCCCGCTGACCGGTGGCGGTGTACATCCGCACCTGCTCGATCAGGTAGTCCGACCCGCTTTGCAGCTGCCGGGCCAGTGTCTCGCACTGGATGTAATCGTCCGTGGCGATCTGCATTTGAGCCAACTCCCCCGTGCCCTGCACCGCGAACGCGACGAGCACCATCGCCAACACCAGCGTGGCGACAATATCAAAGATGCTCACCCGCTGTATCCTAATCTTTTTCAACACCCGGCCCGCTTTCCAACCAGAATTTTTATAATATTTCCGATTATTTTGTATAGTATATATAGATATAGTATACAAAAAGTCAAATCTGATTGCAACTTTATTCGTTTGGCACAATCGACAAATTTGGGGCAGGATTTTTGGCAGTACCTCTTACTGCCGCCGTCGTCTGCGTTTTTCAAATCGAATTATAATATCACATTATTCACAAATAATGTATAAAGAATTTGGCATTCCCCACAATTGACGCAGCATCGTTATGTGCATATACTTTATTTGTACGGTTTTATACTGATGCGGGAGGCATGCGCTATGGCCCGGTTCTGTGATTCCAACCAAAAAAGAGGGCTTACCCTCGTTGAGCTGATCGTTGTCCTGGTCATTCTGGCCGTATTGGCAGTGCTTTTGGTCCCGTCCCTGACCGGCTATATCGACAAAGCCGTTGAAAAGCGCGTCATGCTCCAGGCTCGCTCCCTCATGACCGCCGCCCAGGCGACAATTGATGAGGCGTATGCGAAAGGCGAATTGCACATCGACAACTATGGCGGGTTTAAACAGCCCAATGAGGATACGGCCCATAAACTTGCCAAACAAATCATAGAGTTATCTGAACTGGACACACAATGTCAGTGGCAGTTTTCGTTGGCAGACGCAGGCGCTGATTTTCCTACCGGTAAAATTGCTATCCTGCAATTTTGCAACGGCGAGCATTACATTGTTTATCGCATCACAGCCGGACGTCCCGCCAAGAGAAATCCCGCCGGCTGGAGCCGTGTACAAAAAGCCACCAGTCTGCCGACATGGTCCCCCCGCGACGGCTTGCTTTTCCTTAAATCCTCTGACTATAAGCCTGATACATATCATCCATAGTTGGGCAAAGCCTGACCGGTTGGTATTGTACCAACAAACCGCCATTAAGGATTTGGAGAGCTTATTTTGACAGTCCTCTCCCCTTCTGATATAATTTACTCTTGATTGTCGCCTCCAAATTATGAGGGAGGTGAACGCTTGAGTTTTCAGGAAATAATTTTGCTGCTTACTTTTATTGGCAGCTGCATATATGCCACCGTTTCTCTTACAAAATAAAAAGAGCCGCTGACTTGGGTTGAAGTCAGCGGCAAAACGAAAGCACTCACACAAAGCGGCAATCATTATGAAAAAAGCCTTACGTTTCCGTAAGGCTTTTTTTGGTGCAACATCGGGGACTCGAACCCAGGACCCACTGATTAAGAGTCCGTTGCTCTACCAACTGAGCTAATGGTGCTTATAAAAGAGAAGCCGGCATCTACCTATTTTCACAGGCCGTTTCCAGCCAACTATCTTCGGCACAAGTGAGCTTAACTTCTGTGTTCGGAATGGGAACAGGTGGAACCTCACCGTCATCGACACCGGCCATTCACATGGCGCTTGTCATGCTTCTCTTTTCTTGAGGATGTACCCTCAAAACTGAATATCGAACTGCTTTCTTAGCAAACAGAGTATCTGATCAAGATGGGGTCAAGCCCTCGACCTATTAGTACACGCTAGCTGAACGGATCACTCCGCTTACACTGTGTGCCTATCAACCTTGTAGTCTTCAAGGGGTCTTACCTGATTGACTCAGTGGGATATCTTATCTTAAGGCCGGCTTCACGCTTAGATGCTTTCAGCGTTTATCCGATCCGAACATAGCTGCCCAGCTGTGCCACTGGCGTGCCGTCCGTTGCCAGAATGCCCAGCTTTGTGCAGCCTGCCGCCTTAGCATCGGCCACGGTCTGCCGCGGCATGTTCAGCACAGGCACGGGCAGTGCCTCGGCCAGGCGGTCATAAAAATAGTGCGCTGTGTTGCATGGAATCGCCAGCACCGTTGCGCCGTAGTGTACCAGGCTGAAGCCATCCTGCTCCATCACAGCAAACGGGCCATCCTTGCTTTTACCCATGATGAACGCTGTGCGGTCCGGTGTCGACGCGCGGGACGAGATGACAATGTCGATATGGTCCTGGTCGCACGTCGCGGGTGTGTGGTCGATCAGCATCTGATACAGATAACAGCTGGCCGCGGGTCCCAGCCCTCCCAGGATTCCCAGCACCTGTTTTTGTGGTTTTGTCTGCAGCGTGGCACACCCCTCCTTATAATACACTTATAGTATATTATAAGGCTAACTGCGCAATTATGCAAGGGCAAGGGCGACGGTTTTCGGGAGATTCGCAATAAAAAACGCCCTGCATTTTCATGCAAGGTGTCTGTGGTGGACCCTAATTTCAACTCAATTATATTGCAGACCGCCCCTGCCTCCCTTGTCAAAGGGAGGTGGCGCCGCAGCGCCGGAGGGATTCGTCGATTGCTTTCCTTTAACCACCCAGTAGGGGCCGGGCATGCCCGGCCCGCACGCTTCCGAAAGCTGCTGTGCTAACTCCGGCAACCCGTGCTCCCACCAACCACCCGGCCACATCAGCTTCCGCCCGTGCGGGAATCTCCCGCGCCCTAAAAACAGCCCGCGGGGCTGTTTTTACCCCGCGGTACGCTGGACGCGGGGCCCGGGCTTTTCGATTC